>Ga0116183_1001753_pt1 | contig 24117 bp, 17 predicted proteins | sample AD_UKC078_MetaG_FD_89753 | JGI IMG/M metagenome (GOLD analysis project Ga0116183, IMG submission 89753) | Active sludge microbial communities of municipal wastewater-treating anaerobic digesters from USA - AD_UKC078_MetaG | ecosystem: Engineered > Bioreactor > Anaerobic > Digestate | place: USA... | reverse complement strand
TTCACCCAGGGAAGAACAAAATAATTTCATTCAAACCACTTGGCGTCAACCTAAAGATCATGTATTCTGTCGGCCACTAATCTTGTAGCGAAGGAGCATGTAAATGGCCAGTCTTAATAAAGTAATGCTGATAGGAAACCTGGGCAAGGATCCGGAAGTGCGCTACACCGCCTCCGGTCAGGCAGTGGCCGGCTTCAGCCTGGCGACCAGCGAAAAGTTCAAGAATAAAAGCGGCGAATGGGAAGAGCGCACCGAATGGCACCGTGTCACCCTGTGGGGCAAGCTGGCCGAGATCGCCGGCGAATATCTCTCCAAGGGCAAGACCGTGTATATCGAAGGGCGCTTGCAGACCCGCAAGTGGCAGGATAACAGTGGCAACGAGCGCTATACCACTGAAATTGTTGGCGATAAAATGCAGATGCTGTCTCCTAAAGGCGAGCGCAAAGGGGGTGGCGATTTCGGTTCTCCATCTTCATCCGGCGGTTTTGACGAACCGCCATTCCAGGATGACGACATTCCGTTCTAGAAACCACCTATATAATTATTGTAAACAAAAAAGAGTGTAACTAATTATGGTTACACTCTTTTTTGTGGTTTATCTGGAAATCAGCATCAGACCGCCCAAGATCGGTATCACCACGCTGGCGGTTTTCAGGATGATCGGCGGCAGGCGCCGGGTGAATTTTGCCCCCAGGTAGGCGCCGCACATCAGCCCGGTTGTGACCTGCAAAAGCAGCTGGAGATTGAGATGGCCGGCAAACATGTAGCCGATTCCCCCCAGCAGGGCGATCGGCAGAATAACGAACATGGTCGTGCCGGCTGATTTGTAAACGGACATGCCGAACAGGGTTAATAGCCCGAGCTGTATGAATGGGGTGGAGCCGATGCCGAAAGCGCCTGACATCGTTCCGGTGACAAAGCCCAGTCCGGCAGCGGTCAGCCAGAAAGCCGTCCCGCTTGGCCGCTGTTTCTGCTTTGCATCGGAAAACAGGCTGCTGTTGGCAAAGAATCTTACCCATAATAGTAGTCCGGAAATAAACATCATCCCGGCAGTCAGCCACTTTAGATTCCCGGCCGGAATCAGCGAGGCGATCTGGGCGCCGCTAAAGGCGCCGATTGCGCCGAAACCGCCAACCGTGGCCCCGGTTCTGATATCCACATTATCCTCCCTGAAGTGGCTCAGGGAACCGGCCATGGTCGTGAAGACCATGGCGCATAGCGAAGTGGCCAGGGCCGTGTGGAGCGGTATTTGAAAGAGGGATGATAAAACGGCAATCACCACCCCTGCCCCCCCGGCGCCTACGAAACCGAGTATCAGCCCTACCCCGAATAATGTGATCAGAATGGACATGTTTGCACTCAGAATGCTTGAATAATCGTGATTGATTTCTACAAAGAAAGCCGCGTTTGACGCATGCCTGTCCTGAAAATTTACATGCCTGGCCACTAACAAGCAATATGAATCTGTTGACTCCACCTGGCAGACGCCTTGTTTGTGATCTGTTTTCATGTTGGAAGCGATGGTTTGGACATGGTACATAGAAACCTGTTTAATGGACAAATCCAACGCCTGAGGTCTTTGCAATGCCCGCCAACCAGCCAAACCTGCGTACGCCTTCCGCCTATGACTACCAGCTGCTGATCAAAAATCTGCTGTTTTTTCCCGTGGTGGAGGCTCCAGATCAGGAGATCGTCTACCGGGACACCCTGCGTTACAGCTACCGTGAACTGCACACAAGAATCAAACGGCTGGCCAATGCCCTGGTCAGTCTGGGCGTGAAGCCGGGTGATACGGTGGCCGTGATGGACTGGGACTCCCACCGCTATCTGGAGTGTTTTTTTGCCGTGCCGATGATCGGGGCGGTGCTGCACACCATCAATGTGCGCCTTACACCCGAGCAGATACTATATACGATTGATCACGCCGAGGATGACGTGCTGCTGGTGAACAGCGAGTTCCTGCCCATACTGGAACAGATCCGCGGGCGTATGGACATGGTCCGCAGTTTTGTACTGCTCAGCGATGAGGCGGATGTGCCGGTTACGACCATACGGTTTTGTGGAGAGTACGAACAACTGCTGGCCGATGCCGCGGAGGAATTCCAGTTTCCTGATTTCGACGAGAACACCCGTGCCACCACCTTTTATACCACCGGTACAACCGGCCTGCCCAAGGGGGTCTACTTCACCCACCGGCAATTGGTGCTGCACAGTCTGGGGGTGTTGGGGGTGCTGGGGTCTGTTGCGGGGCAGGGGCACTTCAACCGGCTGGATACCTATATGCCGCTGACCCCCATGTTCCATGTGCATGCCTGGGGATTTCCCTATATTGCCACCATGCTGGGCATCAAACAGGTCTATCCGGGGCGTTATGCGCCTGACCTGCTGTTGGAGCTGATCGAAAAGGAACGGGTCAGTTTCTCGCATTGTGTGCCGACGGTGCTGCATATGCTGTTCAAGCACCCGCATGCCGACAGGGTTGACCTGTCCGGCTGGAAGGTCATCATCGGCGGTGCCGCACTGTCGCGGTCATTATGTCTTGAGGCGATGGCCCACGGGATTGACATCTTTTCCGGTTACGGCATGTCCGAGACCTGCCCGGTACTGACCCTTGCCCATCTGACACCTGAGATGATGCAACTGCCGCCGGAAGAGCAGGCAGCGGTTCGCTGCAAGACCGGGCGCTCGCTGCCGCTGGTGGACCTGCGGGTTGTGGATCCGGAAATGATGGAACAGCCCCGCGATAACAGCACCGCCGGTGAGATCGTTGTGCGGGCGCCATGGCTGACCCAGGGCTATCTGAAGGACTTCAAGGCCTCGGAGAAGCTGTGGGAAGGGGGTTACCTGCATACCGGTGACGTGGCGGTGCGTGATGAGCTTGGCTATGTGCGCATTACCGACCGGATCAAGGATATTATCAAGGTGGCTGGCGAGTGGGTCTCTTCGCTGGAACTGGAAGATATCATTGCCCACCACCTTGCTGTGGCGGAGGTGGCCGTGATCGGCATACCTGACAAGAAATGGGGTGAGCGGCCTCTGGCCTTGGTGATAACCCGGCCTGACAGCGTGGTTACCGATAAGGACATCCTGCACCATGTCAAGCAGTATGCCGACAAGGGGCTGGTCAGCAAGCAGGTGGTGCTGCTCAAGGTGCGGTTTGTGGATGCGATTGACAAGACCGGACTGGGCAAGGTCAGCAAGGTAGCTTTGCGGGAAAAGTATTTACTGTAATGGCAATATCAACCGATTCACCGGCATAGTTTGTTCATTTTCAGAACGTGCAAGGCATGGCGCCGATGTCAGGCCAAAACACGGCAGCTGCTCTCACAGCCCCCCCTTTCCGCTTCGCTCCTTTCTCCCTATAAAACAGGGTAGCATCCCCCTTTTCCGCTTTGCTCCCTTCCCCCCTGTAAAACAGGGGGGATACAGGGGGGTACAATCAGTCGATGATCGTAACCTGCATCTTCATGCCGTTTGTGCCTGATCTTTTGAGAAAAATGCTTGATTGTTGTTCAGTCAATGAACAGCATCCAGGCAATTTTCTGCGGCTGGCCCCATGGTCTGGCCATCTCCGTATTCCTGCCTGCTTTGCCGTTGCCGTGCACGGTATTGGTTGTTTCCCTCCTCTGATATCAGCCATACCGGTTTCCGGTAAGCCCTTCTTTCTGCACACGGCCAGGTTGTCAAACTGTTTTCAGGGAGTAAAATTGCGTAAATACCTGTGGTACGGAGGTGCTGAGATGCATGCCTGTTTATCCATACTGTTTGTACTGCTGCTGGCCCATACGTCATTTGCCGCCACAAACGAGGAGGCGATAGCGGCCTTCCAGCAGGGCCAGTCTGCCATGCAGCGCAACGCGCCCCGGGAGGCCGTACCGCTGTTCGAATCATCCCTGAGGATCTGCACCGAGCTGGGCATTGTCCCCTGCCGGACGGTCAATCTCAATCAGTTGAGCAATGCCTATGCCATGCTGGGCCGACACGGGGAAGCGCTGGCGGCCACGCAGGAGGTGCTTCGCATCAGGCGGCAGGCAGGTGCCCCGGCTGAAGAGACCATCAGGCTGCTGGATACGGTCGGTCAACTGCAGTACGCGCTTGGCAGGTATAACGAGGCACTGGCGGCATTTGAAGAGGGGCTGGCCATGTCAAGGCGGCTGGGCATCAAGGGGGCAGTTGCCATGCTGCTGGAGGGAGCCGGCATGACACAGTTCAGTCTCAACCGGCTTGATCGGGCCCTGTCGTCATTTCAGGAGTCACTGCAACTGCAGCGGGAGATGGGCTACCCGGCCGAGGAGTCCGTTCGTAACCTGAACAATATTGGGGCGGCATACATGTCCGGCAAGCAGTATCAGCGAGCCTTGACCTACCTGGAGCAGGCGCTTGCCGTATTCAGGGCAGCCGGCAATCAGGATGCCCTGGCTACGGGCCTGAATAATCTGGGATATGCGCTGTCCGAGATGCGCATGTCTGATCGTGCCCAACATCTGTATGATGAGGCGCTGGCCATCAGGCGCAAGATCGGATCACCGCTGGAAACCGCCACTGTGCTTAATAATATGGGTTTGATGCTTGTGTCGGCCGGGCGCTATGATCAGGCGCTGTCGCGGCATGATGAGGCGCTGGCCATCAGGCGCAATGCAAATGATCCTAAGGCGGTGGCGGAAAGTCTGACCAATATCGGATACGCCCATTACCAGTCGGGAGATTACGATCAGGCCATCAGGCGATTCGACGAGGCCCTGAAGATCTATGAAGGTTTGGGTGACAAGCGCATTCTGGCTACCGGCCTGAATAATCTGGCGGCTGTCTATGGGCGGCTGGGGCGTTATGACCGGGCGCTGCAGTGCCATGAACGCAGTCTGCAGCTGCGCCGGGAGTTGAACATTCCGGCCGACACGGCTCTGACACTGAACAATATCGGCCAGATGCACCATGAACTGGGCAACTATGACAAGGCGATCGGCCTATTTACAGAATCCCTGCAGCTGAAGAGGTTGAACGGACTGCCTGCCGAATCGATTGCCAATACCTTGAACAACATCGGCGCGGTTTATGACGCCACCGGGCAACCGGATCGGGCGCTGCAATTCTACAATGATGCGCTGACCATCAACCGCAGGCTTGACCTGGCCAGGGCGGTCGGCAATAACCTGTCCAATATCGGAGCGGCTTATCTGAACCTAAAAAGGTACCACGAGGCAGAGCGCGCATTCATCGAGGCGGAGCAGCAGTTGAACCGGGGTGACAGGAAGGTCAGGGGCAATCCGGGTCTGGTGGAACTATACCTGAAAACCGGCCGCCATGAACGTGCCCTGGAGCTGTTGAAAAGAATGGCGCCGGACTGGGCAACGGATACGGCTACCCGTATGCAATTTCACACACAGCTGGGAGCTGCCTTGAAAGGTCTGGGGCGGCTGCCGGAGGCAACCGGTGAGCTGCTGCAGGCGGTAGCGCTTGTGGAGAATACCCGCCGCACGGTAGCGGAGCGGGGCGGTTACTTTGCCGGCGGGTATGCGGGCGGGCGGATCCAGCCCTATCGTCTGCTGCTGTCGGTCTTGTGTGAACGAACCCTCAAGGGAGATCTGGACGACAAGCGTCTCGGCCATCTCGGCAGAAATACAACCGAGAGTGCCTTCCGGGTGGCGGAACTGATCAAGTCGCGTAACCTGCTGGAAAGCATGGCCGCAAGCCGCAGAAACAGAGGTACGCGCCAATTGCCGGAAGCGCTGGGTCGCCGGGAGCGCTCGCTGCTTAACCGGCTGAACGCTATGGACGAACAGTGGGAGACGGCGGTCAGATCGGGTGAGGCGGCAGTGCAGGCCCATAACCAGGCCCGTGAGAAGCTCTATGGTGATTTTATCGGGCTGATCAGGACGCTGCGGTCACGATATCCGCAGTATGCAGCCATGTATTATCCCGATGCGGTGGCGGCCTCGGCGCTTCCGCTGAAGCCGGATGAAACCGTGCTGGAATATGCCTATGGCGATGGCGCATTGTACCTGTTTGTCGTCACGAAAGGGGGTGTCAAAACCGTAATTCGCATCCCGGTTGCTCCCGAAGAGCTGGAAAGGCGGGTCAGGGTGTTTCTGGAGCCGTTGTATGCCAATCGTCCGGAGGCATTCTCGGAAAGCCAGGCCCGGCAGCTGGGTGAAACACTGATGTCCGCCGCCCAACTGGACCTCAAGCAGGGCAGCCGGGTGATTATCGTGCCGGACGGCCTGCTGGGGCTGCTGCCTTTCGGAACGCTCAGACCTGCCATGGGCAACAACGATTACAATCCTGTCTATCTGGATGACAGATGGCTGATTACCTATGAGCATTCGGCCTCCACCCTGGCCCTGAGCAGGACGGTCAGGATGCCCAGGGCGACCAGGCTGCTGTTTGCGCTGGGCAATCCTGTTTTCGACCGGAACGATCCGCGTTACCGCAGCTACCGGCAGGAACGGAGTACGGTTGAAATGCCAAGTGCGGCACAGGGGCAATATGCCTACCGTGGCCTGAGTGTGCAGCCGCGGCCAGCGGCGGGCAATGATGGCCGCACCGGATGGGGGGAGATCGTGTATCAACCTCTGCCGGAGACGGAGACAGAGGTGCTGGCCATTGCGGCGACGATGGGTGTGCGACCCGTCCCGCCCGATGTGCTGCTGGGCGCGCTTGCCAGCAAGGGCATGCTGATGAAAACGAGGCTGTCAGATTACCGCCATCTGCATTTTGCCACCCATGCCGATCTGCCCGGCAAGGTGCAGGGGGTGGGTGAGCCGTTCATCCTGCTGGGGCAGGCGCTTGATCAGGAACAGAGTGACGTTTTCCTGACGCTGTCTGAAATTGCCGATCTGCAGCTGCATGCTGATATGGTCATGCTCTCGGCCTGCAATACGGGCAAAGGGGACCTGGTTGCCGGAGAGGGGCTTGCGAACCTGGCGCGCGCATTTCAGCACGCCGGCGCCAGAAGCGTGGTTTCAAGCCTGTGGCAGGTGGCTTCGGAACCTGCGGTGGAGTATATGCAATCATTCTACAGACATCTGCGGAAGAAAAACAGCAGGGCGATGGCGCTTTCCCTGGCGCGGCGTGAGATCAGAAAAAAATATGACAGCCCCTTCTACTGGTCAGTGTTTGTACTGTATGGCGAAGGTGGACGCTGACAGACCGGCGGGCAGGGTATTGTGAGATAAAGGGTTGCGCGGGTGCTTGCGGGACTGTATTTTATCTGTTATTCCGCAGCCAGTGAGGTCCGTCATCAACAATCTCCGTCCGTTAGTCAACTACATCTGCTGCCAATGGGCACACTATGCCGGAGGAACCGTATTTCTGCTGGTGACCAATGGTTTTGCCCTGCTGATCCCCTGGTTCATGAAGCTGGCGGTGGAGGCGCTGCAGCATCCCGAAACCGCCCGCTTTTCCGCAACGCACTGCGCGTTTGTGATCATACTGCTGGCGGTGGCCCATTGCCTGACCCGCATACTGTCCCGTACGCTGATACTGAATGCTGCCCGTCTGATTGAATTCCGCATGCGCGAAGACCTTTTCAGCCGCCTGCTGCTGCAGGACCAGCTGTTTTTTCATACCAGCAGGACAGGTGATATTCTGTCCCGATTTTCCAATGATCTCACCAATGTGCGCATGCTGACCGGCTTTGGCCTGTTGAGCTCTGCCAATGCGGTAATTGTCTATATTGCGGCTATCGCACTGATGATGCGCATCAATCCCTGGCTGACAGTCTATGCTGTGATGCCGTTTCCGCTGATGGTGATCGTGGTGCGGGTGATCAGCCGGCGCATGTTCAGTCGTTCTCTGGAAGCACAGGAAGAGCTCGGTCAGTTGACCAGCCTGGCAGAGGAGTCGATCTACTCGGTGCGTCTGATCAAGGCCTACTGCCGGGAGGAATATTTCCAGCAAAAGTTCTCCCAGGTCTCGAGAAGTTATCTGAAACTGAATCTGGACATGGCCAAACTGCGCGGCCTGATCATGCCGGTGATGGCGCTGGCCACCGGTGCGGGCACCCTGGTGGTGCTGTTTGCGGGCGGGCGCATGGTTATCGGTGGCGAGATTACCCTCGGAGATTTTGTAGCATTCAGTGGTTATCTGGCAATGCTGGTCTGGCCGACGGTCATGATGGGCTGGATTCTGACCATGGCCCAGAGGGGGGCTTCGTCCATGGCCAGGATCAATGGGGTTCTGGCTGCGGTGCCCCAGGTTGGCGATCAGCAGGATGCACAAGACCTGGACGTTATCCGGCAGGGCATTGAGCTGCGAAACCTGACCTTTAGCCATGGTGATGGAGAGGTGCTCAAGGGTATATCGCTGTGGATCAATGCCGGTGAGCGGATTGGTATTACCGGTGATGTGGGCAGCGGCAAGACGACTCTCTGCAGGCTGTTGATGCGGTTATTGCCGGTGCCGGATGGACAAATCCTTATTGATGGTGTTGATATTAACAGGATCAGGCTTGCCAGCCTGAGAGCCCAGATCGGCTACGTGCCCCAGGAGGCCTTCCTGTTTTCGAGGACGATCCGCGAAAATATTGCCTATGGCGGCGGTGACAGCCTGATGGAACTGGAGGCAGCGGCCAGGAAAGCTGGTTTTAGTGCCGACGTGGAGAAGTTCGGAGAGCGGCTTGATACGCTGGTTGGCGAACGGGGGGTGGCGCTATCGGGTGGACAGAAGCAGCGGCTTTCAATTGCCCGGGCCTTGGTGGCGGGACAGCCGATACTGCTGCTGGATGACCCACTGTCTGCTGTGGATGCCGGCAAGGAAGAGGAGATTTTGACAGCTCTGGGCGGGGTCTTTGCGGACAGAACCGTGCTGGTGATTTCACACCGCATGTCGGTCTTCAGGGATTGTGACCGGATAGTCGTGCTGCAGGGCGGACGGATTGCAGAATGCGGGTCAGCGGAAGAACTGCTTGCGGCCGGCGGTCTTTACGCCGAGATGTGCCTGAAGCAGGGGTTGGGCATTGGGGGCTAGTAAATTAGGAACCAGGGAACAGGGACTGGGGACTTGTGAAACCCGTAATCATGGACTCGGGACTTGTATAAACTGAAAGAGGAGCTTGGGGCCGGGGGGAGAGGGTGGAGAGATTAGGAATCAGGAACAAATGCCTTTACCAGTCCCTGGTTCCGCGTCCCTGCCTTAAAACGGATACCCCAGACCAACAAAAATGGCAGGGCCATCCCGGCCGATGCCCAGGTCGACACGACCGACAATGTTGGGACGGACGATGGCGCGGAAACCGATGCCGGGGTTGAATTCAAAGTTGCGCAGGTTGGCCTTGTCCAGGGCTTCCATAACAGCACCCAGGTCAACGAAGGGCGCCAATTCCCAGTCGGCCGTGACATTGAAGACCTCCCAGCGGAACAGGCGGATACGCTCTTCCAGGTTGACCAGGAAAAAACTGTTATCGATAAAACGGTTACGGCCGTAACCGCGCAGGGTGTTTTCGCCCCCCAGGACGCTCTGTTCCAGAAAGGGCACCTTGTTTTTGGCGTTGTCATGCAGGGTCTGGTTGTACATGATGCGGAACACGCTAATATAGCGGGCGTTATCCAGCGGGATATAACCCTTGGTCTCAACTTCGTAATGCCGGTAGTCGGCTGCCCCGCCCAGGGCCTTGAAGCTCGGTTCGACTGATATCCTGGCGTAGCCGCCGTAGGTGGGGGTGTCCCGATTGTCCAGGGTGCTGTATACAAAGGAAAACTTCAGGGCATGGGCAGTGAAGCCGTTGATGCCGGGCACATCTGCTTCTGAAAATCTGTCTTTAATAAAGGGAATTTTTGTGACAGCTCCGCGCCGGATATCCACATGGCGAAAACGGTCACCGATCACCATCTGGTAGTGTTTACCGATCTTGTAGCCGGCCGAGATGTTGTAGCCGACCTCCTGGTCGGCATAATTGGTCTCCATTTGCACCGGGCTTTTGGCGTTGAATCCGAAGAAGCGCGCAGAACCGTCAGAAAAGGCGAAACCGGCGAGATTAAGTTCCAGCTTCTTGTCCATCAGGGTGGTGTCCCTGACCTTGAAGTCATAGTTGTAGTTGACCTTGGTCGAGTGGGAAAGCGAAACCTCCACACTGCGGTCCTTGATGGGATAGAAGGCGCCGTAAAGGGAGGCTGTGACCCCGAAGTTGGGGTTATTGTTCAATTGTGGCGCCAGCAGGGTGTTGATTTCGTCGTGGCGGTTATGGATCAGGAACGCGCCCAGGGCGCCATAGGTAATGCCTTCATTGGGACTGGAGGCAATTACTGGCAGCGGGACAGTGACAACCTTGACCTTTTCATCACAGGCATCGCTGGTCAGCGGGAAGGGCAGCTTTTCACGCGGGATATGGTTGGTGCAGCCGGACAGGCACATGGCTGCCAGTAGTGCGCCAAAGATGGTCGCGCGCCGAAGTTTACGTAATGAATCAATATGTTTTGCGAGCCAAATTTTTTTCATAAGGCGCAAAACTACCATTGGGGCAGAAAGCTGTCAACTGCTCACTTGTTACAATTCCGTTGCCGCATGGGGTGGTGTCTGCCAGGCTGGCCTGATAGGGGCTTGTTAACCATCAGCCACTGCTATATAGTTTCCGTCCGGAAAGGGTGCTTTTCCCCCCTGACGTCGTCAATCTTCGGTTTTGCTTGTGCGGCGTACCTGTGTACGCCTCCGCACAACACCTTGATTTTCTTGCCAGGAGAAAAAATCCCCGCTTTCCAAATCGGAATCCAATAGTTTCCGTCCGGAAAGGTTTTTTTCCTCAACTAGCGACAGACGACCGGATTAATGGGAATCATATGAAACTGAACGCCAGACTTGTAATCATAATGATGTCGTTGCTGATTATGGCAATGATCTCGCTGTTTGTGCTCAACCAGTTGGCCCAGAACGACCTGGTTAACGAGATTCAGGAGAGTTCACAGGAGATCTCCAAGGCTGTGCAGATGAGCATCGAGGATCTTACCTCTGACGTGGAAACCTCACGGCTCAAGGAGTATCTGAGCAAGGCGCGCGACAAGGGGATCAATGAGATCAACATCATCAATAGCGAAGGTGAGATTATTGATTCCTCCGATCCGGACAAGATCGGCAAGATGCGCGAGCTTAGCAAGCTGGAGAAGGGAGTGCACGCCTCGCCGGACCGTCGCGGGGGGTCGATCCTTTCCCAGAAGGCCTATCAGGTGCTGGTCCCTGTCATTGTCGGGGACGAACACCTGGGTTATGTGCAGATCAACATGCTGCTCAACAATATCCGCGAGATTCAGCACGCCAATTTCATCCGCCGGCTGTTTGCCACCGGTATGGTGTTCACGGTCGGCATTGCCCTGACCATCTTTCTGGCGCGCCGGTATACCGAGCCGATCCACAACCTGGTCGGATATTTCAAGAAGGTATCGGATGGCGATCTTTCAGTGACCATACCGGTCAGCAGCCATGACGAAATCGGCGAGCTTTCCAAGGGGTTCAACAACATGGTTGAGCAGTTGCGTGAGCGCGAGGCGCTAGAAAAGCGGCTTTATGAGGCGGAGCACCTTTCCCGCGTCGGCCAGCTTGCGTCGGGTATCGCCCATGAAATCCGCAATCCGCTCAACTACATCAGTCTTGCCGTGGATCACCTGAGAAGCGAGATGCTGCCCCAGTGCGGTGACAGGCGCGACGAGCTGAATGATTTGGCAGACAAGATCAAGGAGGAGGTGCGCCGTGCCAATTACATGGTGCTCAACTTCATGAACTATGGCCGGCCCCTCAAGCTGCGCCGCACAATGGTGGATTACGCTGAGCTGGTTGACAGGGTTCTGCCGGTGCTGAGCGACAAGCTGGCCGAGCAGCGTATTGCAATCGAGACTGCGATCGCCCCGGAAATGCCTGCCTTGTGGGTGGATGCCGAGCTTCTGCGCAACTGCATGCTGAATTTTATCAATAATGCCGCCCAGGCCATGCCGACTGGGGGAACCATTTCGCTGGGGGCCTGTGCCGATTTGGGTAAAGGTATGGCCGTGCTGACCTTTGCCGATCAGGGGGTTGGCATCAGCGAAGAGGATGTGGACAGAATATTTCAGCCCTACTTTACTACCAAGGATGTTGGCATTGGCCTGGGACTGGCCATCACCGACAGGATCATCAGGGAGCATGGCGGCGAAATCAGTCTGCAAAGCCAGCCGGGCCAGGGAACCATATTCACCGTCCTGCTGCCGTTGAAAGCGGAGGACTGATGCGGACTGGACTGATCTCACAAGCTTCTGCCTGCCCCATAATATTTCAATTCTCAGAGGGACCATGACCAGACCTGAAAGCTGTGGAAGCATATTGATTGTCGATGACGAAAAGGGTCAGCGCGAAATCCTTAATGCAATCCTGAAAAGGGAGGGCTACGACACGGCTGATGTGCCCGGTGTGCGTGAAGCCATCGAGCTGCTGGACAGCAGGGAATTCGATCTGATCCTGACCGATTTGAAGATGCAGGGGCTGAGCGGCCTTGATCTGCTGGAAAGCGTGCTGGCGGAAAACTCCCAGCAGTGTGTCATCATGATGACCGCGCACGGCACGGTGGATTCGGCGGTGGAGGCGATGAAAAAGGGGGCTTTCGATTACCTGGAAAAGCCTCTGGAACGGGAAAACCTGCTGCTGACGCTCAGGCGCGCCTTCGAACGCATCGGACTGGTGCGTGAGAACCGTGTGTTGCAGAAAAAGGTTGAGGCGATCAAAAGCATCCCCAACATGTTGGGAGAACATCCCAAGATGCGGGAGGTATTCAGAATTGTATCAAAGATTGCCGCAACCAGTTCGACCGTGCTGATCGTGGGCGAGTCCGGCACCGGCAAGGAACTGGTGGCGCGGGCAATTCATGATGCTAGCCAGCGCGCTGGCAAGCCTTTTTTGGCGATCAACTGTGCCGCCATACCGGATACCCTGATCGAGAGCGAGCTTTTCGGACACGAAAAGGGGAGTTTTACCGGCGCCAGCGCCCGGGAGATCGGCATATTTGAAGCGGCCAATGGCGGGACTGTTTTTCTGGATGAGGTCGGCGAGATGAATGTTTCCATGCAGGCCAAGCTGCTGCGGGCGATCCAGGAGAAAGAGATCAGGCGAGTCGGCGGCAAGGCCAACATCCCTCTGGATGTGCGCATTGTGTCCGCCACCAATAAGGAGCTGGAACAGGAGATCAGGCGAGGCGGCTTCCGCGAGGATCTGTTCTACCGCCTCAATGTTATCCGCATTAACCTGCCGCCGTTGCGGGAGAGGGGCAATGACATCAGGTCGCTGGCGGAATTTTTCGTTAAAAAATACAGCGAGGCTTCGGGTATTGCGGTGCAGGGGCTTTCTCGCGCGGCGCTGAAATTGCTGATGAATTACAGTTGGCCGGGTAATGTGCGTCAGCTGGAATCGGTAATTGAGCGATCGGTGCTGATGGCGGAGGGAAGTCTGATTGAATCGGCTGATTTGCCGTCCGAAATCAGCGCGGCTGCAATGATGCCGGGAGGGACGTGTTTTGAATTGCCTCCGGAAGGTCTGGACATGGAGGAACTGGAGCGCAGTCTGATTATCAAGGCCATGGAGCGGGCAGGCTGGGTGATCGGCAAGGCGGCCCCCCTATTGGGTATGAGTTACAAGACGCTGCAGTACCGGTTGGAAAAATTCGGCATAGAACGGCCGGAAAGGCGCAGTACGAAAGCGTGAACGATGCCTCCAGCCGGACAGAAGTGTCCCGGGAGATAACGTCCCTGGGCGTGGAACTGATGAGCTCCGGCCGACTGCGGGAGGCGGCGCTGACCTTCCGCAAGGCTTTGGCGCTGGCAGATGATTGCCGGGAGGCCGGTCTGCTGCTGGGACATTGCCTGCACCAGTTGGGAAAATATCAGGAGTCGCTGGTTGTTTATGATCGCATGCGGGCGGTGAGTCCTGATTGTGCCGCTATCTGGAACAACCGTGGCAATACGCTGCTTGAACTGGGGCGTTATGATCAGTCCGTTGACAGTTACCGGCGGGCGCTGGAGCTGTCACCGGATTTGCATGATGCCAGGGTTGCTATGGGATCATGCTATCAGTTTATGGGCAGGCCCGAGCAGGCCCTGGAGTGCTGTGAGGCAGTGCTGAAGTCGGATGCGGGTCATGTGGAGGCCCATTGGAATCGGGCATTGCTGCTGCTGTTGAAAGGCGATTATGCCGAAGGGTGGCGCGAGTATGAGTGGCGCTGGAAGAAGCGTGCCTTTACCTCACCTGTGCGTCATTTTAGCCAGCCACGCTGGGCAGGAGAAGACCTTGCCGGCAAGAAGCTGCTGGTGCATGCGGAACAGGGTTTTGGTGACACGCTGCAGTTCTGCCGGTTCATACCTAACCTTGCCAGGCTGGGCGCGAAGGTCATCTTTGAATGCCAGCCCCAGCTTGTTTCTCTGCTGGAGAGCCTGGCCGGATGTGTGGAGGCTGTGCCCATGGGCGCCAATCTGCCTGATTTCGATATGCATGTGCCGCTTTTGAGCCTGCCGCTTTTACTGGGCATAAACCTGCAGAATCTTACCAATCAAGTCCCATATGTCTCCCCTTCCGAGGCGAAGCAGTCACTGTGGCATGCCATCGTTTCCCATGGGGCAGGCAAAAAGGTCGGGCTCTGCTGGAGCGGCAAGTCCTATCCAGATCCGGGGCGGAGTTGTCCTGTGCATGATCTGGCAGCGCTGGCGGCGGTAGATGGCATGGTTTGGCATTCTCTCCAGGTCGGCTGGGAAGAACCCTTGCCTTTCGTCATGTCTGATCATACAGGCATGATAAAGGATTTTGAGGATACGGCTGCATTGATCCGTTCCCTTGATCTGGTAATAACCATCGATACGGCGGTTGCCCATCTGGCAGGCGCTCTTGGTAAGCCGGTCTGGATCATGCTGCCGTATGCGCCGGACTGGCGCTGGCTGCTTGAAAGAAACGATTCGCCGTGGTACCCCACCGCAAGGCTTTTCCGGCAACAGCGGAGCGCCGGATGGACAGAGGTAATCAATCAGGTGGCAGCTGGTTTGCGGCGCTGGCAAAAAATCGACGCATGTCCGGAGCCTGATTAAAAAAAATGTGGATTGTGCCGATATATTAGCTATAAAAACGTATCAGGAGAATGTTTATGAGCTCCATATTTGATTCAGGCACAGACCCGTTGCTGGCCATGGTGGTTGACACCAGCGCACAGAAGGCCCAGCTTGCTCAATACGCTATACAGTCGGCAGCCAAATATCTGCAGGACAACAATTATGACGGGGCTGTCAAGGAATTCAAGAAGGCGCTGGCCTTTGATAACACTAATTCAACCGCCCAAGAGTATCTGGGCAAGATCTACATGTCCCAGAATAAAACGGACGAAGCGATAAAGGTTTTCAAAACCTATGTCCAGCAGCAGCCTTTGTCCGTCACTGCCCAAGTCAATCTGGGCAATGCCTATCTGCAGAAGAAACAGTACACAGAGGCGGAAACCTCGTTCAAAAAAGCCGCACGTCTGGATCCCCTCAATCCGCTGGCAGATTATACGCTGGGTCAGATGTACCTGTCCCAGGATCGCTACTCTGAAGCAGAGTCACAGTTCAAGAAGGTCTCCAAGGTGGCTCCCAATGACGGCAACGTCTACTATGCCCTCGGCATGCTCTACAACGAAACCGATAAAACCGACCTTGCAATTACCAACCTCAAGAAGGCTTTAAGTCTGAAATCAGATTTTCCATCGGCAAACTTCGAACTGGGCATTGCCTATAACAATGCTGGAGAAGTCGATAAGGCCAGGGAGCAGTTGACCATTCTGCAGAAAAAGGACACCAGTCTGGGTGCTCTTCTAAGCGTGGAAATCAACAAGCCCAAGATCGTGTCCATGGATACCAGCAAGGGCGGTGGTTTTATCGAATCCATGGGGCCGGGCACACCCTTGTGGGCGCTAAACCCTGCACTGATCGCCCCGGATACCTCCAAGGAATTTTCAGTGGATATCTATTTCAGTGCCAAAATGGATGTCGCTTCAGTCATGAACCCCAGCAACTGGTCGATTTCCAGGGCCAACAGCGTGGAGGGTGGATATTACAACAATATGCCCAATAGCGCCGTCACCTCCAAGGAGGCGGCCATTGCACCTGTTCCGCTTTCTGTTACCTATGATTATGAAAACCAGAAAGCCACGGTAAAATTTCGAATCAGCCAGAACTCAACCGCAGATGCCACCATAGATCCCAAGCACATTGTCTTCAAATTCAGCGGCAAGGATGCCTTGGGCCGCTCGATGGATGTGACGGGTGACGAGGTTGATGGCTACAAACTGGGTGTCTTTTAAACTGTAACTCCTGCTCTTGTGCTTCACGTTTAAATATCACAGTGCAAAATCCGGGTGCCTGCAATAACTGCGGACACCCGTTTTGCGGTTAAAAGAATCGAAGCATCAATGAGTTCTAAACCGTAGACGGTCTGTTATGCCCATGCCGTTTCTGCCCGATATAAATCCTGTCGGCGGCAGCATTCCTTTTGCCGGAATGTGATGTTTTTATTGTAAAAACATGTTATTTTCCGACAGCAAGTCGTGCATAAAATTTACAATCCAATGTTCTGAGAGGAAATCCCATGAATCTGGAAGCGCAGCAGAATCTTGTGGTAATTGAGGGCAGAGCCACCTATGAGCGCATCACATCAGCTTTTACCGGCCTTGAGACGGAAGAGGCCATTGGTCAGATAGTCAATTTTCTGAAGATCTATCCGGAATTTGCCCAGGCGCATAACGATCTGGCCGTTTATTACTATAAGGCAGGCAACAGCCTCAAGGCATTGGCCCATTATGAAAAGGCTCATAAACTGGCACCCCGCAATATCACCTTCCTGAAAAATCTGGCTGATTTCTATCTGATCGAGCTGGATTGGGCTGACGATGCCATCCACATCTATCTGGATATCCTCAAGGACAACCCCTTTGATATTGAGGCGCTCAACGCTCTGGGCGCCATCAGCCTGCGGATCGGACGGAAAGAACAGTCCCGACAGTACTACAGCCGGGCTTTGCAGCTGGCACCTGCTTCCCGGGATGCCCGCCAGGGATTTCAGATGCTCGGTCTGGCCGTGCCTCAAGTTGATGTTCCCATGCCGGAAGCCAGTTCTGCCCCTGAAACGGTTTTTTCAACAATAGCGCCAACATGTTCCCGCCCCATAATGCCGCCGATCAGTCCATCCTGCACTGAAAAGGTCCGAAAACCGGAAGAGTTTTATCAGGATGCTGCCCAAAAGATCAATCTAGGGCAAACTGCCGAGGCCATGCGGCAGTTGGAAGATCTTGTGTCGCTCTTCCCGGATTTTGCCCCCGCCCATAATGATCTGGGGGTGCTCTGCCAACAGGCGGGCAAACTGGACGAGGCCCTCAGGTATCAGGAACGCGCCGCATCAATCGCGCCGGAGAACAGTATTTATCAGAAAAATCTGGCCGATCTGCTCTATCTGGGATTTCAGGAGTATGAAAAGGCTCTGACTGTCTATGTAAGGCTGCTTTCAAAGAATCCGAAGGATATTGAAACGCTGAAGGCTGTTGCCCATGTCTGCCTGGAGCTGGGTAAAGCGGATGATGCCGGCCACTTCCTGGAGCGGATTCTGGCCATACAGCCCTGGGATCAGGATGCCCGCACCGCCTTGAAGAAAATCTCAGAAAACAAAACTGTCGAAGCGTCCCAGGCTTCTATACCGATCGGTTCTCCACAGGAGGCCTATGTAAAAGCCCAACAGCTGGTGGGTGAAGAAAAGTTCGACCAAGCTGTCTCCATGTTGGAGCAACTCGTAAGCCAGCACGCAACATTTGCCCTTGCCCACAATGACCTGGGGGTACTGAAATACCGCAACGGTGATCTGCAGGGCGCACTAAATAGCTATGAAAATGCCGTCAAGCTGGAACCGGCCAACGCCGCCTTTAAAAAGAACCTTGCCGATCTGTTTTTTGTTGAACTGGGACGGACAGATGAGGCGATCGGGATTTATCTGGAATTGCTGAGGCAGAATCCTCGCAATGTGGAAACACTGGAAAATCTGGGGCATATCAGCAAAGTCATCGGCAGGCCCGACGAGGCGAAAACCTTCTACCGCCGGGCGCTGGAGATTGAGCCGTGGAATGCGGGAGTACGAGAAGCACTACGGAGTGAGTGAACACTGATAATGTGTTAACCCAGGGGTATTGCCCTAGCAGTAGTATTATTCTAAGTTCCTAACGTCATAATCCGTGATGTTGCCGAGCGCCAGGAAGCTCTTGAGTGTGGTAGCAATATGCAGAGCTTAGCGGATATGGAGTGCTTATGTCCTGTGTTATAATGGTGTTGAAATCTAAAAAATGGTCAAATGTTCACTTGGAATGTTTTCCGGGGAATGTGAGCGATTCGGTGTGTAGGATAGTAACGGGCGTTTTGTACAGCCCTCACTAAAACCATGTCAGGCTATGGTCATAAATGGTATGTCGAGTCGCTTAGTGAATTTGGAGTTCCGCAGCATCTGCAGAAATCAGACGGGTGGATTCTTGCACGGCAGATACCTGGTACGACGCTTCAGGACGCCATGGGCTGTTATCCGATCTTTTCATGCCGTGACTGGTCTCTGCTGCAGGAAGATCTGGATATAGTGGGCGATGAACTTGTCAGTCTTACGATCGTGTCTGATCCTTTTGGTGAATATGACCAGAAGAGTCTGAAAGCATGTTTTCCAGATCTGGTCATTCCCTTCAAGCAGCATCATATAGTAGAACTTTCGCATCATCCCGACTTATTTGTCCATCCGCATCACCAGAAAAATGCTAAAAGAGCATTATTGGCTGTATCTGTAGACTGTTTGCCGCCGTCAGATAGTCTGCTTGTTGAATGGATCGGTTTGTATGACCATCTTATCATACGGCACAACATCGAAGGCATCTCCGCATTCTCGCCCAAATCATTTACAGATCAGTTTCGAGTTCCCGGTCTTATAATCTTTCGTGCCGCATATGAAGACAACTGTATCGGTATGATTTTATGGTATGTTCAGGGGGACGTTGCCTATTACCATCTCGGGGCATACAGTCCGGATGGTTATGATCTTAAGGCCTCCTTTGCCCTATTCTGGAAATCAATCGAATATTTCAGAGAGACAGGTGTGCGCTGGTTGTCGTTGGGGGCAGGTGCAGGCATGCAGCAGAAAGAAGATGGATTGACCCGCTTTAAGAGTGGTTGGGCAACCGGTACACGGATCGCATACCTTTGTGGCAGGATATTCAATCAAGCCGCCTATAATGAACTCTCCGGCAGATACGCACATATACAGGGAAGGGCGTTCTTCCCTGTGTACCGAAACGGGGGGACTGTTTAATCATTAGGAGTGTAAAATGCAAGAAAGAGTTATTGCCATTGTAGCGGAGTGTCTGAAGATTCCAGAAACGCAATTGTCCAGAGATGTTTTATTCATGGATACATACTCTTGGGACTCCCTGCGGCATATGGAGCTGATCGGTTCACTTGAGCAGGCGTTCACTATAGAGTTTACCTTTGATGAAATAATTTCTCTGCGGAGCGTTGCAGATATTTGCCGTGTTCTGCAGCGAAAAGGGGTGGGGCGATGATATGGAATTGAAAGATAAAAGAGTGATTGTTACTGGCGGTGTTCGCGGCTTGGGACGTTGTCTGGTTGACAAGCTGGTTTCTAAAGGTGCGCTCGTCACGGTCTTCGATCTTAATCAGCTAGGTTTGGAAGACCTTTCACGGCAGTATGCGAATGTTGCTTGTGTGACCTGCGATGTAACTGATTCAGACCAGGTGGCAACGGTACTTAAAGCTTATCATGATAAAAATGGTGCCGCACATGTTTTGGTCAACAATGCCGGAATTCTCTACAGTGAACCTCTTGTTAGGATAGGCGCAAACGGACTCGAACGTCATGATGTTGAAGCCTGGAGTCGTGTGTTGTCAGCAAATTTGAGTTCGGTATTTTACATGACTTCCTTTGTGGTGGAGAAAATGGTTACAACACGTACCAAGGGCGTCATCGTCAATATCAGTTCTGTGTCGGCTGCCGGAAATGCCGGGCAGAGTGCCTATTCGGCAGCCAAGGCCGGAGTTAATGCGCTGACAGCTACCTGGGCCAAGGAACTGGGCGCTATGGGTATACGTGTCCTAGCCGTTGCCCCCGGCTTTACCCAGACGGAATCCACCCGTGAAGCAATGAGCGAGGCGGTGTTGCAGGAAACCATTAAACGGGTTGCATTGCGGCGATTAGGGAAACCGGAAGAAATCGCCGATGGCGTCATAGCGGTCATTGAAAATGATTTCTTCAATGGTAAAGTTTTAGAACTGGATGGCGGGCTGATTATCTGACAGGCGGTTTTGCATGCAGCAATATCAATACAATCTGGGTATACGATTTAAACAGATCGTTGATTGTCACGGTGAACGGACGGCGCTCTGGTTTGGTGAGCAAGAGTACGTTACATACCATGAGCTTGACCGGATCGTAAACCGTATTACCAGACTGTTTCGGATCCGTGGCGTTGTTGCCGGTGATATTGTCGCCATCGCCGGAAATAAGACGGTTTATATTTATGCAGCATTGCTGGCATGTATCAAGCTCGGGGCACCTTATGTGATGCTTGATCCAGATAGTCCTGTGGAACGTTTGCGCAAGATTCTGGTCACCTGCCGGCCACGCCTGATTCTGTCTAACAAAGCTGATCTGGACATGCTTGCTCAAGTAAGAAATGAACTGGATATTTTGGCTGAGGAGGCAGATGAACTTGCTACAAGGCTTGAACGTTACAGTACAAACGAACAGCCACAGCTCTGCCGCTGCAGTGGGGCAACGCCAGCCTACATTATGTACACATCCGGCTCGACAGGTTTCCCCAAGGGTGCGGTTATGACCCACGCCAATGTTATTAACCTGATTGCATGGGGGCAGGATACCTTCGGCATCACCCACGAGGACACGCTCACCAACGTTAACCCGCTCTACTTTGACAATTCTGTATTTGATTTTTATACAGCGCTCTTTTCCGGTGCCTGCCTGGTACCGTTTGATAAGGACGAGGTTCGTGATCCTCGTCGTCTGGTTGACAAGGTCGCTGCTGCTGGTTGCAGTGTCTGGTTTTCAGTGCCGTCACTCCTGATCTTCTTGCAGACCATGAGAGCCACTGACGGCAAAAACCTTAGCGGCATCCGCACCTTTATATTTGGTGGTGAAGGTTACCCTAAGGCTAGGCTGAAACAATTGTATGACACTTATAAGGGATCAAGTCGGTTTTTCAACGTCTACGGCCCCACCGAATGCACCTGCATCTGCTCCTCCTACCCTCTTACCGATGAAGACTTCCAGGACGTGCAGGGTCATTCTCCCCTGGGCTGCCTAGCCGACAACTTTGACTTTCTCATTCTTGATGACGGCGGGAATTGCGTGCCGGACGGAGAAGCAGGAGAACTCTGCCTGTTGGGACCAAACGTCGGTCTGGGCTATTACAATGATCCTGAGCGCACAGCCACAAGTTTTGTTCAAAATCCCTGCAACAACAATTACCGAGAGATCATGTATCGGACTGGCGATCTTGTGCGGCAGGATATAAACGATGGCAAGCTGTATATACGGGGGCGCAAGGACAACCAGATTAAACATATGGGGTATCGTATCGAGCTGGAAGAGATCGAGGCTGCGCTGTATTGTCTGGACGGTGTGGCTGAGGCCGTTGTGCTCCATTCAATGTCGGGTAACCTGAGTCGTTTGATTGCAGTTCTTGTCTTGCATAAGGAGCAGGAAGATGAACATATAAAGCAAAATCTGCGCAAGATTATCCCCGATTACATGGTGCCATCAACGTATTACCGTGAAGAGAGACTTCCCAAGAATCCCAACGGCAAGGTAGATCGCAGACAATTACAGGAAAAATATGTCATTAGTTGATGAGGAGACAAGGTGAGCAAGATTGTCATTTTCGGAGCTGGCAAAATTGCCGATGAGGCCTACTACTACCTGAGCAATGACAGTCCCCATGATGTAGTCGCCTTTACTGTGGATGCCGCTCATCTCCCGGCTTCGGATAAACTTGGGTTGCCGGTGGTTGCATTTGAAGAGGTGCAGGTGCTCTACCCGCCTGGCCAGTTTGAAATGTTTGTCGCCATCGGCTATCAGGACTTAAACAAATTAAGGGCCAGAAAATACAATGAGGCCAAAGCCAAAGGATATAAGTTAATCAGCTACATCAGCTCTAAGTCTTCCAATGTCGGTAATGTCGAGATCGGTGACAACTGTTTTATTCTTGAAAACGCCGTCATCCAGCCCTGTTCAAAGTTTGGCAACAATATCTTCCTCTGGAGCGGTAATCACGTCGGGCATCATGCCACGGTTATGGATCACTGCTACATCGCTGGGCAGGTGGTTATCTCCGGGAGTTCGGTTGTCGAACCATACTGTTTTATTGGTGTCAATGCAACCATAGGGCATGAGATAACTATTGGGCAAGGTAGCTTTGTCGGAGCGGGAACGCTTATTACCAAGAGCGCAGAACCAAACAGTGTCTATATTACGCCGGACACGCCGAAGTTCCGCCTGGATGCGGAATATTTTCTGAAACTGACGCAGATGAAGTAAAGGGCTAGCATGGATGTTAGACGATATGCATTCTGTGGTAATCGCTACTATGTCTTGCAGAAAATGTTTGAACTCAATCTTGATGTGAGTGCTATTTTTGCAGTGGCAGGATCCTATCTAGAAAGGGAGCTTTCTGTCCGTAAAATACCTTTTGTACGTGTTGACAATAGAAAAGAACTCCTTTCGGGGCTTCGACAGCTCGATTTTGATATTTTCATTTCTAACGGCTGCCCATTCATTCTTCCCGTTTCCGAACTGAGTTTTGGTACAAACCGGCGCTTTATAAACATCCACCCCTCCTTGTTACCAGATTTGCGTGGCGCTGATCCCGTACCAGGAGCAATTCTATATGGTAAAGATTCTGGGGCAACATGTCATGCAATGAATGACCGCATAGATGAGGGTGATATTATCTCCCAGTCGATCATCCCAATGACTTTCTGCATTGATAGTGGCCTCTTGTACCAATTAAGCTTTGTAGCAGAACAGCAAGTTTTTCTAGAAGCCTTTGGGAAAAACTTCCTACCAATAAGATCACAGGGACTTGAATCTTATCACATCTATTACACCTTTCAGGAAAAAGACCTGTATATTGACTTCGGTACTTCTAGTCAGGATATTATCCGCAGGGTAAAAGCTTTTAATACCCGCTCAAAAGGAGCGCGTTTTATCCACAAAGAAAATTTGTACAAGGTGTTTGATGTTGAGATGGTTACAAACCCATATGCAACATGGTGTTTTTCAAGCTATCTCGAAAACCAGTTGGTAAGTGTTTATGAAAACACGTTACTCCTGAAAAAGATGGATGGACTCCTGAAGTTGAAACAGATCGAGGGTGATTTATCAAATATTAGACCTGGAGACATTTTAGTATGAGTGGTCAAGGTTAGTGCTATGAAATGGATTAAGAAAGGTCACATATTTAGCGTTTCTGGTGAATTTGGGTGGATGAATTCGCATGCACAAATTCCTACGGTTCTTGTGCTGGAAGACCGGCTTAGAGTTTATTTTGCTACTAGGCCAGAACCTACGTTGAGCATGACGGGATTTATCGATCTAGATATAAGTGACCCTTCGCGTATACTTTATCTCCATGACAAGCCAATTCTTCCCCTTGGCCAGGATGGTTATTTTGACGAACATGGAATTATGCCGAACCATGTAATAGATTATGATGATAAGATTTTACTGGCCTATGTTGGGTGGAGTCGTCGCAATTCTGTACCCTATAGCAATTGGATGGGGTTAGCTGTTAGTGAAGATATGGGAGTTTGCTACAGCAAAAAATCTGAGAGCCCAATAATGGACAGGACACATAAAGAAGCTTTTTCAGCAACAGGATTATTTTGTATTAAAGAAGACAGTAAATGGTATGGCTGGTATGCCACAGGAACCAAATGGCTAACTATCAATGGTTCTTGTGAACATGTATATCAAATATGTGATTGTTATTCCGACGATTTGATAGAATGGACACGACCGGCTAACATTATTCTCCAAGCAAAATTATTAAATGAATCAAACACTCGACCATCAGTTATAAAGATTAACAATATATGGCATATG
>Ga0116183_1001739_pt1 | contig 24260 bp, 35 predicted proteins | sample AD_UKC078_MetaG_FD_89753 | JGI IMG/M metagenome (GOLD analysis project Ga0116183, IMG submission 89753) | Active sludge microbial communities of municipal wastewater-treating anaerobic digesters from USA - AD_UKC078_MetaG | ecosystem: Engineered > Bioreactor > Anaerobic > Digestate | place: USA... | reverse complement strand
TCGCCAACAGCTGAGCGTGGTATTCTTGCCATGCTCCAATCATATCACAATATTTATTGATAAAAAAGGTACCTGACCCCTTTTTCTTTCTCAATGTTGAATTGCTTCAAGGCGATGTTCTGCGGATCGGCTCCCGGTATTGTACAACTAGCCAAAAATAACATTAAACAGATATCCCATGACGATTATCCCGATAGTGGTTATTCCGAAAAAAATTGCCAGAAGCTGCCATCGCATCACCTTTTTGAGGATCAGTGCTTCAGGCAGTGACAGAGTAACGATTGCAGTCATGAAAGCTAAGACTGTGCCAAGCGGTGCGCCTTTGCCAACCATTGCATCCATTATTGGAAGAACGCTGACCGAATTGGCATAGAGCGGAACTCCTGACAAAACAGCCATTGGAACAGTCCACCAAGATTTTGCTGATAAATAATGTTCAACGAAGTTAGCAGGGATAAGACCGTGAATCAAAGCTCCGATTCCGACACCCAAAAGGACATAGGGAAAAATTTGTTTGGTAATTTTAAATCCATCTGTCCAAAAATATACCATCTGTTGACGAAAAGAAAGTTTATTGCCTCCATTTTCCAGTTCAACTTGCTTGCGCGATTTGAATTGCATGAGTTCGGGAAGGACATATTTTTCAACTTTTAATTTTTGAATCAACATTCCGCTAATTATTGCAATCGCCAGTCCGAATAAGTTATATAAAAAGGTTACTTTAATCCCGAAGAGTGCGGGGAAAAGATAGAGCGATGATTCGTTGATCAAAGGAGAGCTTATCAAAAATGCAAAGGTGATTCCCAAAGGAATGCCCGCACCCATAAAACCGATAAAAAGCGGGATTGATGAGCAGGAACAGAAAGGGGTAACAATCCCCAAAAGGGCGGCAAAAAGATAATTTAGCCCATACCAACGCTTTTTGGTCAGAATATCCCGTGCTCTTTCCATTGGAAAATAATAACGAGTAATCGCCATTATATAATTGACAACAATCAAAAGCAGCCCGATCTTAACCGTGTCGTAAATAAAAAAGTTTATTCCGTCTGAAATTCCGGTATGCTCGGCTAGTTTGAAAACATCATAGGTCAGCCAATCGGCGAATGTTTTTATCATATATTGTTATAAATTGATTAAATATCTAATAAGGTATTGTAGATAGTAAATTCCAGCTAAAAGAAAAATTGTGGCAACGCTATATCGCATTATTTTTTCAATGTTTTCCATTATATTGTAGATTTTTCCCAATTTTCCGATACTAAAAGCCAAAATAAAAGAAAAAGCAATAACGGGCAGCCCAGTTCCTAATGCAAACAAAGGAGGCAAAAGTAAACCGCCAGTTGATTTAATAACAAGTGGAATAAGTATTCCGAAAAATAATACTCCACTATAAGGGCAAAAGGCTAAAGCGAAAACAATACCCAATAGCAGTGTTCCAATATGTCCTTTTGTTGCCAGCCATTGTTTAATTTTTTCAATCTTCTCGTTTCTTGAGCCAATGTTTATTTTAATAATCCCAAACATTACTAATGCAATCAAGACAAGTAGTATTCCCAATACTTTATCGCCCCATCCCTGAAAAATTTTTGCCACCTGAAAGGAGGAAAGCCCGAAAAAAATAAGACCTGCCAAGAGCATATAGCTTATGCCCCTTCCCAAAGTATAAATAAAACCGCTGACTAGAGTATGCTTGGCGGTTTTTATTTCTCTGGAAATAAAAGCGATGGCAGTAATATTAGTTGCCAAAGGGCATGGACTGATGGAAGTCATCACTCCCAAGACAAAAGCAGATAGCAAGGGGATATTATATTGGTCTATTAAGATATTAAAAAATTCCATATTTATTCGAATTATTCAATGCAACAATCAATCGCTTTTCTTACGAGATCTCTTAGTTTTCCGGTAAAACCTGTTGGATTATTGTCGAGCTTGTTAAGCGCATTTTCGTCAATTTTTTTGATTGTTTTTTCAGATTCAACTCCACCGGCTTCTTTGATGTCATTTGTCCCGATAAGCTTCATATTTAAAGCCCAGAACATTCCATAAAGGTCATAAGATTTTTGGAACAGTTCCTTGGCTTCTTCTTTCTTGCCCATTCCCAATTGTTTTGTTCCAACTTCCATAAGCCGCATCGATGCAGCCAGAAGGTGCTTGGAAATGCACCAAACTTCGCCTTCATATTCTTTAATAATTTTCTGAAGCAAAGACTTGCGCATTTCCCTTACTTCTTTGAGCAAATCAAAATATTCGTCTTTGCCTGTTTTTTCAGCTGTGAAGAAAAAATGTTCCTCAATGCTAATAAGATTCATGATGGCAATACTAAGATCTTGATCGGATGATAGATCCATCTTATCCTGTTTCTTCATCTGATCAATTTTTTTCACGAATTCGCTTAAATTTTTGATTTTGTTTTGCATAATTTTATTTAGTTAGAAAATAATAAACGACGCTTAAAATGATTAAAGGTGCAATTGGCATTACCACTTTCTGAAAAGGAAAGTAGGCGTGTCCGTTATTTTTATCTTTGAGATGAAAATACCAGCTGGCGCCAAACCAAAAAGAAATGCTTCCGGCAATTATGCCGAAAAGCAGTTTGTCTAGACCGCAGTTACAAAAAGTATTTAAGGGATTGCCAATTATCTTGGAATAATGCAGCGGAATTAAGATTAAGGCATAATATCCTGCAATGTTAGCGTAAATTCTGCCTTTGAATTTGATATTTTTCTTATCCAGCCAGCTTTCCGTCCAAGCAATCATAGAAACGATCAGCCCTCCGATCCAAAGTCCGGTAATTGAATCATCTATTCCCAGCCAGCGTGAAAGTCCGACACCGGCGCTGACAGCAATTGTGCAAATTGGACAAACCGCCCATGCTTTTTTGGCAAAAATAACCCCGACTGTAAAAAACGCTAAAAATAACGCTGATTTTTTATTCATTTATTTTTCGTAAATTTTTTGTTTGAAAAAAGCAATGATATCTTTGTCGCCACTCAGGCATTTTTCTCCGTCCCAAAGAAAGGGAATACCTATTGAATCTTTCGGTATTCCACAGGCTCTGGCTTTTTCTTCCAATTGTTTGAAATTGGCTCGGTCGCGATAGATCTCCTTTTGAGAAAATTTTATTTTTTCATCTACTTTATTTTTTTTGATGTAGTCTTCCACGATCAAACAATGCGGGCAGCCGTCCCCATAGAAAAAAATTATATTCTCTTCCGATTCCACTTTCTCCTGAACCGGCATCTCGCTTGCCGGCAATTGCTCTGAGCTTTTATCTTTGAAAAAAGCATAAAATGAAAATATCAGAGTGAAAATGAATAAGACTGTAGGTATAATGATTTTATTTTTCATGGTTTTTTATAATAAACTTTTTATTTCCGAAACAAGATAATCAGAAAAAGCCTTTTTGTCGGATATTAGTCTCCAAACCCGGGTGTCTTCTTTGATGTTGTCCTTGCCGTCGATAATCGGATTGATAAAAAGCGATGATCCAGCCGCCTTAAACTTAGCCGCAATTTCCTTATTTTCCGGCAAATCCACGTTAATTTCTTTGAATTCAATTTTTCCTTCATGCAACTCTAATTGAAAGAATTCCTCAAGCGTTGCTTTCGTGTATTGACCTATTGTTATGCAGGAATGGCAGCGGTTAGTGGAATGAAACATGTAAACCTGGATTTTTTCCGCCGGTTTTGTTTTTTGAACTTCAGTCTCCTGAGAATTTTTTTGCGTGTTGATGCTGTCGGACTGAGAATTTTTGTTCGAATTTGCGCTTATATAGATAAGTGCTATGGCAAAAAACAAAGCGCTTCCATAAAGCAAATATATCCCTAACTTTTTCATAATATGCTCCTATCTTAATTATTAGCACTTGCAATTGCAAGAACAAGCCCCGGCCTGATTGTTTGCTGACATTTTGTAATTTGCCAATATTTCTTTGATTTGATCAACATCAGGCACTGATCCGGCTATGACTACTTTCTCATCCACAATCAAAACTGGCATGCTCATTACGTTATATTCCATTATTTTTTGAATGTCGGTTATTTTTTCTACCGTCGTTTCCATTTTTAATTCTTCCAGAGCTTTTTTTGTGTTGGATTCAAGTTTTTGGCAATTAGGACAGTCAGAGCCTAAGATTTTAATGTTCATAACGTTTATTTGATTACTTGATTAAAAATTTTCTTATAATCCTTGATAGCTTTTTTATTAAGGGAATAGCGGATAAAATTTCCTTCCCTTGTTTCATTCAAAAGCCCTATTTTTTTCAGTTGCTTTAGATGGTGGGAAGCCAATTTGTCTGAGATGCCGATGGCGGGAATTATTTCGCATACGCATTTTGAGCCTCTCTGAAGAACGCAGAGAATTTTCAGTCTGTTTGGATCGGCGATGGCGCGAAGAAATGAATATGTTTTGGCAACATCATCCGCCTCTTTTGAATTTTTTCCGCAACAATTGAATGACATAAAAAAACTATTCTAGTTTATATTAGAATAGTATAATCTTTTTTTAATTTTGTCAAAAGTTCCGGGCCTGTTGTAACAAAAACAAGGCCTTAACGATCTTGTTTATAAAATACTTCCTATGATAGATATGTTTCGCAACTTTAATATTAGTCATAGCAAGGAATTGATTAAAATGGTTTAGTGATATTTACGTCATCCACTCTGACTTTGTGAGAAATAATCAAAGACTTCAAATGTTCCCTGAATTCTTGCATTGGCACAAGCCCGCTTCGTGCGTTTGTCAAAGCTTGAAATCCATCCGCTTTAGTTAAATTCAATCCGAGAGCCACCACTCCCATATTGAAACCAAGCTGGATCTTCCGCTCTTCGGATAAATCATCCCACTTGTCTACTTGTGTAAATCGTAGCACTTGTTCACAGGCGTGAATAACAAAATCATTCATATTATTTCTTATATCTATAATTATATCATAAAAAGCTTTGGAGTTATATTGGTATAAAAAATAACCCAATAAAAATGGGTTATTTTATCTAGCTCCGCGAGTAGGACTCGAACCTACAACCAATTGATTACACATTATCTCTTTGTTTCCAAAAAGGGTGGACTATATCATCTCCTTTACAGGAGTGAGGCGCTTCCCGGAATTTAAAATTCCAGTACTCTCTTGCAAGATAGTCTCTGAACCTTTCCCGGATGATGGGACTTGGCTGCTGATTACCATAATTTCTGCTGAGAAATGTTAGGCTTCCAGCAATTCACCTCATTCTTCACTTCCAAATTTCTTTGGAAGGCTGCGAATGTTATTATGCAACTCTCTGTGGCAATTTGCGCATACAAGAATGCATTTTTCAACTTCACCTTTCACTCTCTCCCAGCTGCGGGTCAAACCCGATTGGGAAACGCCAAATTCTTTTTTGAAGAATCGGCATGATGAAATTCCAATGCATCACTGCAACGATCATAGCCACAAAGCGCACACCTACCGCCTCCATATTGAATTGCCATTTCTCTAAGTTTCTTGCGTCTTTTTGAAACAGCCTTGATCATATACTCTCGGCGGTCAGCATATTTTCGGGTATCCTTCATATATTTTAATTATAACATGAAGGAACGTGTACCACAGTCAACTGCTCTACCATTGAGCTATCGCGGAATATTTAATTTTAAAAATGTTGCCCAATAAAGCAACAAAAGCATTATAACAAAAGATTGCCTGCTTGGCAAGGCTTAAAAATGGGCCGGATCTTGAATAACGCATCTGTCTTATCACTTGTTTTTGCGGCGTTTTTCGCGGTTGTCGCCATCGGCATGATTTTGATCGGCTTTGCTTTCAATATGTTTTTCTGACAAAAGTAACGGCTTTTCCCGATATTTCGATTTTTTCACGAGAAGCATGTTATTCATCAATTAACATATTCTGTTTTTGTGATAGAATATGAACATAACATTAATACAAAAAAATGAACCACAAAAGGCTTGAAGTTTTTTTGGAGTTCCTGTGTTTTGGAGTGATCATGGGCGTTATTGAAGACATGATCGCAGTCAGAATCACATCAGGAACACCTATAACATGGAAGGTTTTCGGAGTCATCGTTTTAATAGCGATTCCTTTTGCCTTCATCGGAGAAATGATCGTCGACAAGATCAACTTTGTGAAGCTTTTCAGAAGATTCTTTTCAAAAAAACGAAGGGCATAGAAAAAACAGCAAAACAAAATCGAAGCGCCGCAAGGCGTTTTTTTGTTTGCCGACATCCCTTCCCTGTTCATGCGGAGGATCCAATGATGAGCAATGTTCATCCCGATCACTGGCGACAGAAGACGAAAAAATTCTGTTTGTACTAAATGTAGGCATGATAATTAATTAATCTTCAAAAAAATGGACAAAAAATACATCGACGGTTTTGTTCTTGCGGTTCCGAAAGAAAAACTTGACTCTTATCGCGAGATGGCCCAAAAGATGGCAAAACTTATGAAAAAATACGGCGCCCTGAAATATATCGAGGCTGTCGGAGAAGACATGAATCCGAAAATGATGGAAGGCATGGAAATTGCGAAATTCCCGCAGATGGTCCAGGCCAGGCCCGACGAAGTTGTGATGTTTTCCTTCATCGTTTTCGAATCCCGCGCGCATCGCGATGAAGTAAACGCCAGGGTCATGAAGGATCCCTTTTTGAATGATTCTGAGATGAAGGAAAAAATGATGCCTTTTGACATGAAACGCATGGCCTACGGCGGATTTGAAGTCATCGTGGAAAGCTGAAAGTCCGGCATCTTCAAAAAACCCGCTGTACTGGCGGGTTTTTTACACGCATAATTTTTGTTTGCGAACTTTTCTTAAATCCAGGATAATTGAAGTAACATGAGAAGTCACGTGACCCCTCACGTTACCTTGCGTCATCAGTCGTAAGGCAACGCGCCGAGTGCGGAATAGCGTTCATTGAGGCTGCCGAAAATCTCCATATCTTCTTCGCTTATTTCAAAATCAAAAATATCAATATTTTCTTCAAGATGCGGCTTTTGATTCGCTTTTGGAATCGGCACCGTTCCAAGCTGCAAATTCCAGCGCAGCAGCAGTTGCGCCGGCGATTTTTTGTATTTTTCCGCAAGCTGCGCAAGACGCGCATCATCAAGACGATCGGTCCTTGTAAGCGGACTGTATGCCTGGATGACAATGTCGTTTTCCCTGCAATAGCTAAACATTGCCATGCTGTGTCCGAAAGGGCTCCATTCTATTTGATTAACTGCCGGCACTTCACCGGTTGCCGACGCAAGCTCGTTGATAAGACTCATCGAGTAATTGCTCACGCCTATATCCCTTGCTATTCCCTCGTCTCTTGCCCTGATCAATCCCTTCCATAAATCTTCTCCTGCTCCTGTTTCCGGAGGGCGGTGAATAAGAATAAGATCTGCGTAATCCAATCCCATTTCTTTCACATATGATTTTGAAGCTTCGTACGCATCGTCTATTTCTTCAATTTTTGTGACGATATACAGCTTTTCGCGCGGAACGTTGCTTGTTCTTATCGCCTCGCCTGCGGCCGGCTGCGTTCCATAGTCCGACGCAGTATCAATCATGCGGTATCCGATGTCTATGGCATGCCGCACCGTGCCGGCGGTATCCCTGGTAAGCTGCCACGTGCCAAGTCCCATGACGGGCATTCGGCGCCCGGTGCGCAAATTTATTTTTGATTCTATATCCATAATAATAAAATTTTGTCTTCAAATTTATACAAACAAGCCTTGACGATTATTGCGCATACTGCGCGCATGCAAAAAAATCGAAAATAGTTTTGTATTAGTATCGGAGCCGTATGATGGCACTAATTAGTGTAATAGAATGATACGGTAAAATAATAAAACAAAATTTATGGAAAAAATCAAAGTCGAAAACCACACATTCACAGGATTTTCATGGTTCGCAGGTTGGCTTTTTACGATCGGCTTCCTCAAACTCACATTCTGGAAAGGAGCGCTTGCCTTGATCGTCTGGCCTTATTACATCGGACAATATATCAACGCATTGACGCAAAACTAAATCTTTGCGGATAATTTCATAACAATTTGTATACATATGAAAAACATATTTTCGCGCGGATATGCAGAAATGATTATCCGTTGGTCTCCTCGTGTTCTGGGATTGGGATTCGTCTTGTTTCTCTCCCTTTTCGCTTTTGACGTGTTTGAGGGAGAATTCAACGCCAAGATGCTGCTGGGGTTTTTCATCCATCTTCTACCTTCCCTAACGCTGCTCGCGATAGTCATTGCTTCGTGGAAATGGGAACTTGTCGGAGCGGTCTGCTTCTTTTCTTTCGCAATATTCTACGTGTGGAGCATCGGATTGGGACGCCCTTGTAGCCGGTATGCTTTCATATCTGGACCGGCCGCGATCGTCGCCGCACTATTTTTCATGAGCTGGCTCCAAAAAAGAAAGTCGCTGAAAAAATAACTATTCTAACGCAGACTGAACGCGCATGCAACATGCAAGAAGACCAACCGCATGTGATGGTCTTCTTTTTCTTTTACCTTCCTTCGGATTTTTTCCCCTTATTGATCAGCTCTCTGACTCTCTTTCCTCCCATCTGTCCAAGCTCCCGATACCCTTCATGCCCGAGCTCCTGTTTTCTCGTGTTTCCTCCTTTCTTTCCGGCTTCACGCACTGTAATGTCTCCCCTTCCTCTGTTTCCTCTGTTCATATTTTTCCACCCCCTTTCAGAAAATTTATTTAGGTGCTATCTTTCCATTTGTTTTCCTTCATTGATCAGCTCTCTGACTCTCTGCCCGCCTTTCCTGCCGGCGCGCTGCGCCAAATCCGGATGTTCTTTATGCGCCATATGCCCCAATCTTGAATATCCTTCCGGTCCGAGTTCCTGTTTCCTCATGTTTCCGCCTTTCTTTCCGGCCTCACGCACTGTCATGTCTCCGCTCCCTCTTGATCTGTTCATATTTTTACACCCCCTTTCTATCTAAACTTTTGCCATATTCCTTGCTTTATTTTCCTTCCACCTTCTTTCCCTTATTGATCAATTCTCTCACTCTCTGTCCGCCTTTCCTTCCCGCCCGTTCAGCGAGATCGGGATGCTGTTCGTGCGCTGACAGTCCGCCCATATGCCCGAGTTCCTGATATCCTTCATGTCCGAGTTCCTGTTTTCTTATGTTCCCTCCTTTCTTTCCGGCTTCACGAACAGTCATATTTCCGCGATTAACATTTGCCATAATTTCACACCCCCTTTCTTTTATTGCTTTTATCTCCGTGGAATGCTCCACATGAATTACTACATAATATATTTCGGGAAATTCTTTAAGAAAAACACGCAAAATTTTGCATTTTTTCAGCCGAGAAAAATAAAACGACACTCTGATTTTGCGGCACGCCAGCTGATGAGAAAGAGCAGAAAGTGTTATATAAATTGTTGCGTAACATGTTATATAACAATTTATATAACAAAAAATTTCTTTCCCGAAAGCGCGACAAAAACCGCCCATAAGGACGGTCGTTTCGCAAAAATTTGATAAATTTTAAATCTTAGTAATCCTTCAATTTTCCGATGGCTTTGTGCTGTCTGATTTTTTCCAGAGCTTTCGCTTCGATCTGACGTATGCGTTCGCGGGTCACGCCGAATTCTTTTCCTACTTCTTCAAGCGTGTGTGTCACTCCGTCCTCAAGCCCGAAACGTATCTTCAAAATTTTCTGCTCTCTCGGTGTCAGTTCTTTCAATACTTCTCCGACATGATTTTTAAGCAATTTTTTCGAAGCAACCTGATGCGGCATGATTGTTTCCGTGTCCTCAATGAAATCTCCGAGAACGCTGTCATCATCGCTGTCTCCGACTGAAGTTTCGAGCGAAACTGTTTCCTGTGAAATTTTCTGGATATGCCTGATCTTGTCCACCTCTATGTTCATTTCCGCCGCGATTTCCTCCGGAAGAGGCTCGCGTCCCAGTTCCTGCACCAAGCGTCTCGTTATCTGCGTGTATTTGTTGATTGTTTCAACCATGTGAACGGGAATTCTGATGGTCCTCGACTGGTCGGCAAGAGCGCGCGTGATGGCCTGCCTGATCCACCATGTCGCGTATGTCGAAAATTTGAAGCCCTTTCTATAGTCGAATTTCTCGACAGCCCTGAAAAGCCCGATGTTTCCTTCCTGAATAAGATCCAGAAGGGATAAATTATGACTGCGGCCGACATATTTTTTCGCGATACTTACGACAAGGCGGAGATTGGCTTCGGTAAGTTTTTGCTTGGCGGCCAGATCGCCCTTCTCGCTTGCCTTGGCAAGTTTCACCTCTTCGTCTGAAGTAAGAAGCGGAACACGCCCGATTTCGCGAAAATACATCTGCACCAAATCGGATGAAGCATCTTCTGCGACTTCCCCGAGCACCGCGTCGGCGCTTTTGTTTTTTTTGCTTTTTTCATACGCCTCGACTTCTTTCTCGGTATCAATCTTGAGCATATCGTCGGAAACGACAACTTTTATTCCGGCCGTTTCCAGTTTTTCATACAGATTTTCCAGCTCATCGAGTTCCTCCTCAACATCAGGAATAAGATGTATTATTTCATCTTCAGTAACGAAACCTCTCTGCTTTCCTCTGGCCATAAGCTCCGCCATCACGTCCATTTTTTCAGGCGCCTGTTCCGCCGCTTCATTCTTATCTACGCGCTTTTTTTGAATCTGTTTGGTTTTTTTTGTTTTTTTCGGTTGCGCAGCTCCTTTAGATTTTGAAGTGGATTTTTTGATTCCCGTTCTTTTCGCCTTCAAGGTTTTTTTGAAGGCCGCTTTCTTGCTGCTTCTTTTGGTTTTCTTTGACACGTTTTTTTTCAATTTAATTGTTTTGCTTCTTTTTGCCCTTGCGTTTTGACCCTTTTTCCTCTCCTTATGAATACTGTTTGAGTTTCCGCCTTTTTTCTTGCGACTGCGCAAAAACTTGTTGCGAACCTTTTTAGATTTCGCATTTTTCCTCTTTTTGTTCTTCATAGTCATTAAGAATATCTTTTAATTCCTTAAAGATATTCCGTTAAAAGTAAGAAGTGAATGTGTGCTGCAGTAAACAGCAAAAACCGGGCACTCCCAGTTTTTATTTATTGCAACGTTTCTTGAGAAAGCTTTGTGAACTCGCACATTAACTTGGCGAGGGCGTCTTTATCCCCTTTTTGCTCAGCTTTCTCTATTTCCCTGATAATAGCATGAAGTTTTTCTTTTTGCAATTCCCTGAGATATTGCGTCAAGTACTCGTCCGCAAGGCGCTTAAGATCCTCTTGGGAATATTCAACAACACTGTCTTTCGCGAATTTATATTTTGCGTCAAAATAAATTTTTCTGAGTTTCTCCAAAAACTCGCGATCCTCAATTTTTTCAAGCATGGCATCAAAAGAAAAACCGGTTTTCTCTCCGTTTTCCAATATGCGCCCTATCACCGCATCCCCTTGGAAAAGCACGCGTTTGGATTCCGCCATTTCTCTCCATATTTCTTTGCTGCTCAAAATCACACCCGCCAAATGGTCTCTTATGGCATCGCTTCTCTTTTGGAAACCTGCTATTTCTTCGTCGCCAGATGAAATCTGAACATTTCTTTGTCCTCTGGCGCCTACAGTTGCTGATTTTAGTACGTCGCTTATGGCGCTTTCTTCCACGTCGAGCTCATGCGCGATTTTCTTTACCCAATAGTCTTTGCTGATCTTGTTTTCAATATGCGCGACATGGGAAAGAATTTCTTTTGCAATCTTGTTTTTTCCCTCCGCGGTATTTTTGTCATATTTCAAAAGAACTCTTTCAAAGAAATATTCGACCGCGTCTTTTGATTTTTTCATGGCTTCCGCGAGAATTTTCGGATCTTTCTTGACTGCGTCGGCGGCGTCTTTGCCGTCGGAAAGCGTGATGATTTTCACGTTCATGCCGTTTTCAAAGCAAAGATCCGCACTTCTTCCGGCCGCAAGCTGTCCCGCGCTGTCCATGTCAAAAAGCATCGCGACATTCTGCGTATATCTTTTGATGATTGCTATATGTTCCTGCGTCATGGCTGTTCCGGATACTGCGACCGTGTTTTCAATTCCAGCCTGAGACGATGCGATCACATCCATGTTGCCTTCGACAATCAAGACATAGTTCTTTTTCTTGATCGCATTTTTCGCCTGTGACAATCCGTAGAGAATGTTGCTTTTGTGATAGACGATGGTTTCCGGCGTATTCACGTATTTCGCCTGCGATTCGTCGCCGCCCGGAGCGACACGCGCGGAATATCCGATCACATTTCCAAAGGCGTCTTGGATTGGAAACATAATGCGATCGCGAAAACGATCATAATAATTTTCGGTGGCATGTGACAAGTGGCCGGAATTGGAATGATCCTGTTTCTTGTCGTTTGTTCCTTGTTGTTTTTCTACAAGAAGTCCGGTTTTGAAAATTTCCTCAAGCGTATAGCCTCTCTCGGTAAGGAATTTCAAAATGTTGCGCCAGCCGGCCGGCGCATATCCAAGGCGGAATTTTTTGATGCTTTCATCTTCAAGTCCGCGGTCATGAAGATACTGCAATATTTTTTTTCCGCCCGAACTTTTCCAAAGCTGAGTTTCATAGAATTTAGTTGCAAGCTCAATGGCAGATAGCACTCTTTTTTTGGCATCCGTGTTCTGAGATTTGTATTCTCCAAGCTCAACCCCAGCTTTTTCCGCAAGCAATTTCAGCGCTTCGCGAAAATCCATGCTTTCGATTTCCTCGATGAAAGTGAAAATATCCCCGCCTTTTGCGCATCCGAAACAGTGAAAAATCTGCTTTTCCTCGTTGACCATAAAGGACGGGGTTTTTTCATGATGAAAAGGACACAAACCCTTCCAGTTTGCCCCGGCCTTCGTCAGCCTCACATATTCGCCGACCACATCGACGATATTGAGCCGTGATTTGATTTCTTCGACATTGTTATTCATGTCTTCAGACTAGAAAACTTTGACAAAAAACGCAAATTCCCACGAAATTACAAAATAAGGATGAAAATACAAATATACAAAAATATGCCTTCCCTTTCAGCGAGATCTGATCTTATTCGTACTCTTGTAGGGATATAAGAAACTTCTTTACTTTTGCGAGAGGCTTGAATTTGAGATATGTTTTTTTGTCGTCCTCGCTGCCGTAAAGAGATGCCCGCGTGGCTGCATAGCCCTTTGGAATGAAAAGACTGTCGAAACCGTAGCACCTGTCGCCTTCTGGTCTTTCGGCAATTTTGCCATCCAGTTTGCCTTCAAACAATTTCAAAATTTTGCCGTCACAATATCCGTAAACGCATTTTGCAACCGCTTTTCTGTTTCTCCCGTCCAACATCGAACAAATTTTTTCAAGCGGCATTTTTTCTATAAAAAAACGGATGAACGGTCCGGGCAATCCTCCGAGCGCTTCAAATTCCAGCGAAACATCCTCGACCAAAACAGGCTTTTTGACTATTTCATAAGCCTGCTTCACCTTGTGCTCGACAATTTTTCGAAGATCAAGCGACTGAATTTCATCAAGATCTATCTTTTGATGCTTCACCGGAAAGCCCAGAAAATTTTCAAGATATTCCGCTTTTCTGGCGTTTCCGGTGATGAAAATGATTTTTTTCATAATAGCCGGAAGCAAATTACTGCTGCTCAGCCGGAACGCTGTTTTCCAACAGCAGACTTCTGTACAGATTGATGTTTGCAAGCCAAATGATGGGGATTGCTACCAATATTCCCACTCCGAAGAGAAGAGCCCCCAGAATGAATATTCCGAACGACACCAGAATAAAACCGAGCAGCGGCCATTTTATCCCGCGCGTCAAAGACGTACTCTGTTTCATAGCTTCGCTTATATCAAGATCTTTATCGACAATGAGAGGGATGACAAACATGAAACGCAACGCAAAATAGATGCCGGGGATGATGAACAGAATCAATCCTAAGACAATAATTGTGAAAAGAATGATTTCCGCGCCGAGCACGCGCCAAAAATATTTAAACTGCGTGAATATATTTTCTATTTTATTCTTCTTGCCGTCGTAATAATCGAGCAATATTTTCACGTATCCGCATATCATCCAAGCGCTCAAAAAAATTCCTGCAATACCCAGCAACATTCTGTCACTCGGACCTCCGCTCGGCAAACTTCCAATAATCAAAATATGGCGGTAAGGCCCATAAAATACCAGAAGCTTTTCTTAACTTCCCTCCAACCGTAACCGAAAGAATTTTTAATCGGAACTTTTATTGTTTCCATAATATTTATTACAAATTACAAATTATAATTAGTTTTCAATAAAATAATTTTCTTGGCAAACAACCGATAAATATATTTATATTCAAAATTAGTTAATTTTGGCGGTGTGCTTTCGAAAAAATTCGAACTGATTTCGCCCAAAATTTGTAGGGCGGGCGGAATTCCCCCCAGACCCCCTTCCGCCCGCCCGCAGAAGCGACCCTTTCGGATTGGACGATTTCAAGTTTTTCGTTCCGCTTTTAGCGGAACTCTGGGCTTCGCCCAGTTTGGCGGCAAATTCTTTTTATTTAAAAATTTCCTTAAAAGCTACTTCTAATTCTTTATCGATATTGCTAGGCAATTTTGTATGTGGAATTTTTAAGTTTTTTAATACTGTATCAAATCTTTCAAATCCACCATCACTTCTCAATTCAACCCATTCAACTTTTAAACTATTCAATTGTTTTTTGTTAGTGTCAGAAAGTTTGTCAGCTACAAAAACTTTACTGTCTCGTGCAATAACCGCATCTGCACTTTCTGGATTTCCTCTTCCCATTAATTTTACTTCGCATTTATACTGATTTGTTCCTTCAACCAAATAAAAATCAATTTCTCTTTCAAAATCATCTTCTTCAATATCTTTGCCTTTTATCCTTAAAGCGTAGTTTGCTTCGGGGACACCATATAATTTACAAAGAGTTTGCATTAGTGGTTTTTCTACTCTCTTTCCCGCAGTACTCCATAACCCGCCTCTTAATTCTGCTCTTTTAACTGCCAAAGTATTTATTACGATCAAACTCTCACTAACATTTAGATCAACACTTACACCTTTGAATTTGATAGTTAAGGTAAGTTCAAGATCATGTTCTGTATCAACCAAATTCTTTATAGATTCATATAGTAAATCATAATGTTCATTTGATGCATCAATCACTATTTCCTTTGTTGAGGAATTAAACATATTGTGGATTGTCTTTTTATTCAATCCGGAGTTTATAGCAATTTCCTTAGCTGGCAAATTTGGATTTAAAAAAGCTTTTTTATACCAATCAACAGTAATATCTTTACTTTTTAGTTTTGCATCTACGATATGCTTAAAAAATCTATTGCGAATTGTAAAAATTCAGCGTTAATCAATGTTACAACTTCAATTCTATAATCTTCGCCTTTCAGCAATTTCTTGATTATATTTTTAGCAACTTGTTCTGTTATTGTCATATATTTTCCTTAATTATATTTATAAAATTTTTTATGTCGATGAAATTTGGTTGATTATTCTTTTGATTAAATAAATCATCTTTTTTAATTAAATCTTCTTTCATCCTATTTACATACTTTACTTCTTTTTCTGTCAAGAAGAAATTCCTGTTAAGATTGGCGGCAGCTCTTCCCAACGTTCCACTTCCCGCAAATGGATCAAAAATTAAATCGTCAACAAAAGAATAATATTTTATAACTCTATTGCATAATTCCATTGGAAAAACAGCACTGTGAACCCTGTCGAAAGTAGGGTCTATGCGGCAAACATTCGTGGTTTCGTATTTGTCTTGAACTTTGCTTTTCTTTACTTTATCCCAACTATATTGATGTATATTCCAGTCAATTAGTTTATCTGTCTTTTTTCTATAAACCATTAGCATTTCAGAAATTGCGTTGGGTTTATAACCTAATGGTTTTCGATGTTGTAAAAACCCTGCATTTCTATTTTTTACACTTGCTTCAGGTTTCACCCAAACTATATCGTCGATGAACTCCCAACCCATTTTAACCAACAAAGGATGAATGTCGTATGGGATAGGGTATCTCTTACTTGCGTGGGCACGACTTATTCTAGGAATTATAATTGGTGAAGTATTAAGTACAAAAAACCTACCTTCTTTTGTAACTCTATGAACCTCTTTAAAAACTTCCTCTAAAAATTTTAAATACTCATCATAACTCTGATAAATTGAATAATCTCTAGCATTGTAATAAGGCGGTGAAGTAAAAGTTAAATGAACAGATTCTTCGGGAACATATTTTAATGCTTCTAAAACATCTCCTTGAACAATAGTATTTTTTAAATATTTAGGAAATTCATCGTGCTTGCCGCTATTTTTTGAACCATAGCTTACACCATTAATTTCCTTGCCTATAACCTCCTTTATTAACTCATTCGGATGATTAAGTAATTTAGATAATTCTTTTTTAACTTGGCCATTATTTGAAAAAACAAGTAATCCACGAATGGCCTGCATTACAACTTTCGGATCTTTATCTGATAGTAATTTTATCAAGACGGGAATAGTTTTCTCGTTTCTTAATCGCCCAATAGCAGAAACTGATTCTCTTCTAACTTCAGTACTTTCATCTTGTTTTGCGAATTTTACGAAAGTATCTAGTAAAGAAACATCACCAATTTTTGCAAGATTCTTCAAGGCAAGTGATCTTATTGTCTCATTGTTATTCTCTAATAAATTCAATAGTGGTTGTTTACTGTATCCATTTTCCAATCTTCCTAATTTCTCTAACACATAAACAATAGTGCCGTCATTTTGATCTTGTAGAAACGATAAAAGAGCTTTTGTATCATTTTTCAAACTATCAATCTGTTCTTTGTTTATTTGTTTGCTTAAAACTGATCTATTCATAATTTTATTTCATTAAATTATCAATAGTAATCCCCAATCCGTTAGCTATCTTCATAACCGTTTGAATTGTTGGCTTGGTGATAACGTTTGTTTCAATTTTATTTAGTGTTGTATAAGGAAGATCGGATTTTTCGCCCTTTCATCCTCAAACTAAACCCCGCTTCCCAAGCCTTTTTCCTTTCATTAATATGATAACAAATATAACCCAATCAATCCAATTACAAAAAAAGAAGCCGGATTTTGTCCGGCCCCTTCGGAGCGAAGATAAAAAATTCCAATTTGCGCTTTAAAAGGCTGGAGAGCCCTCTAGAGAGGCGACTAGCCAACAAAGACATTTCCTAACTGGCGGTGGGACTGGGATTCGAACCCAGGGTGCCGTTTCCGACACACTTGTACTCCAAACAAGCCCATTCGACCGCTCTGGCATCCCACCAAACTGTATTCGGTATTCTGTATTTGGTATTTATACTAGATAGTTTTTACTCCCACAAGCTGCATTTTTTCGCCGCCCGGAACGCTTCCGAGAACCATGATAACCTTATCGCCGCCCGCCAGTTCACCTTTGGATTTTCTGTAGTTAATCATTTCATCAATCGCCTTTAGTAATTCTTTTTCCTTCGTATAGTATCCCTTGGCTGCCCAAACCAGCGATAGTTGATTATAAGTCTTTTTTTGATTTGTGACAACAAACAGCGGCTTTTCCGATCTGAAATGCGACATAAGTCTGGCCGTAAACCCGGAAACGCTCGCCAGCATTATCGCCTTGATATTTTTGTCCTTTGCAAGTTCATATGCGCTTTTTACGATCTTTTTGAAATCATTTTCTACATCAAGCGCCAAAAGGTGTCTCACATCGTCAAACGGCGATTTTTCTGTATTTTCGATGATTTCCTTCATGATTCTGACGCTTTCCACGGGATATTTTCCGCTGGCGGATTCACCGCTGAGCATCAACGCGTCAGCATGATCCACGACAGCGTTCGTAACATCGCTCACTTCAGCTCTCGTCGGCCGCGGATTTTCAATCATACTGTTCAACATTTGCGTGGCAACAATCACAGGCTTCATGTTTTGCATGCTTTTTCTCACTATTTCTTTTTGAAAAATCGCCACCTTGCTTTCATCCATTTCAATACCAAGATCTCCGCGCGCAACCATGATTGCATCGGTATGATCTATGATCTCATCGAGATTTTTTATAGCCTCCTTCCGTTCAATTTTTGCCACAATTTGCGGCAAGTTTTCCTCGCGACCCAATATTTTTTTTATTCTGTCTCTCAGATTTTCAATATCGTCGCCGTTGGAAACAAACGACATGGCAACAAAATCAACATCGTTTTTCAGAGAAAATTCAAGATCTCTCTCATCTTTTTCGGTAATCGGGCTGATGTGAAGATGTGCATCGGGAATATTCACCCCTTTATGATTCCTGACCACCCCCCCATCAATTACCTCGCATAGCAAAACTCCGTCTTGTTTTTCTTTTACAATAATTTTCATAAGCCCGTCTTCAATCAAGATTTCGTTTCCGATTTCAATATCATCGACAATATCCGGAACATCAAGAAGAATTTTGCCTGAATTCAAAATTTTATCATTTGATGTTGTTTTAAAATTCAAAATTTCAAACTTAAAATCGGGATCTTTGGCCACATCACTGACCAAAACAAAATCGCCGGTTTTAATTTCGATATCCGATTGCACCGCAGTCCGTATGCGCGGTCCCTGAAGATCCGACATTATTCCGATCGGTGTTTTCAACTCTTCGGAAAGCTCCCTGATAATCTTGATTACATTGCCGTGCCACTCATAGCTTCCGTGCGAAAAATTGAGTCTGGCGACGTTCATTCCCGATTTCACCATTTCCCTTATAACCTCCTTCTTATCGGATACCAAGCCCAGGGTTGCAACTATTTTTGTTCGTTTTTCCATAATTTTTATAACGACGATTTGTCTGTTAACAATTACCTCTCTATAATACCTGAAAATTGGCAGTTACGTAAAATCCCGCAAAAGGCGGGATTTGCGTTACGCTCCATCTAAAATTTCATGTACTATTTTATAATCTGTATGCCACCTATAACCAGCAACGGTTTCATTTCGCCCTTCGCGGCATTAACGGCTCCAATTATTGCAATAACGATAAGTGCTACTATTCCTATCGGAAGAATTAAAAACCAACCTAGAATTGGGATGATTGTTCCAAACGCATTCACCGCAATTACAAAAATGAGGAGAACAAGATGCTGATTGGCATGAAACATGGCAAACTTACTTTCTTTGGCATCCGTAAGAAGAGGAATAAAAAACAAAATTGGCAACACATATCCTATCACTGCCATCAGTTTGTTCTTTTCGACATCCGAAGCTTCGGCTTTTTGCTCCGGATTTGACCCGGTGGATTGTTCTTTTTGCTGTTGATCCTGCTCTTGTTTTGGATCCTGCTGCGGATTGATACTTTCTTCCATAAAATTGCGTGATTTTTAATATTTAATACTTGTTTTTATAATTATAACACACTGCGGCAATTAGAACAAAAATGACCTGTTTTTGCCCTTATCGAGCCATTTTTTATTTAAAAACCAGTTCTTCAATTTCCCTCATTATATCTTCGGGAATAGGATTGTTTTGGAGACTTACACCGGGATATCTCCAGGCTGAGATTATATTAATTTTCCTATTTATCAATTTCATCAGTTGCTGAGCTTTTTCATTTTTTAATTTCCTGATTTGTTTTTCAATTTTTTTTAGATCATTATTTTTTGATTTTTGATTTTTGATTTGATATAAAACCCATATTTCCTGGGACCATGTCTGCTCCTTTGAAGCTTCAGCAGAAATTGCCTTTGTATTTTTTTTGCTTTTTTTAATGTTGCCAGCCGGCGTCATTGCCGCAACGGTATTTGGCGCAATTCCCGTTTCAATTCTTTTTGGATTTCTGATAACGCCGAGGATTTTTTGTTCGGAAAGCCCGTAATAGCGCATCTTTTCCTGTACATGCCGCGTCCAGTAATACTTGTCGGTATTTTTAGGTTTTTTCCACTGCATGATAGTTAAATCAAAATGCAAATATCAAAATAAAAAATTTTGCGCCGCTTCGCTTGCAATTTATTTTAAAAGTCGTCCCGCGAAGCGGGACTCCTTAATTCCGAATTTTGATTTTTGAATTTTGAATTATTTAATATTCATTCCCCGAAGCGCTACGATTCTTTCTTCAATCGGCGGGTGAGTCATGAAAAGTTTTGAAACCTTTTTGCCTTTGAAAGGATTTGCGATATAGAGATGCGCGGTTGCGCGATTTGCCGCTTCAAGCGGTTCCTGATCCTGCGAAATTTTTTCCAGAGCTCTTGCAAGACCTTCCGGATAGCGCGTCAGAAGCGCACCGTCTGCATCAGCCAAAAATTCGCGTTTTCTGGAAATCGCAAGCTGCATCAGCATTCCCGCAATCGGCGCAAGAACGGAAAGCACGATTGCGGCGATCATCAGTATTACCCCTAACTGCCCGCGATCGCGATCATCGCTCTTTCCTCCAAAAAATGCCCAGTGCCTGAACCAGTCCGCAAGAAGAGTTATGAATCCCACCAGAACAACAATGACGGTTGAAAGCAGAATGTCGCGATTGCCGATATGCGAAAGCTCATGCGCCAAAACGCCTTCAAGCTCAACCTTTTCCAGTTTGTCCAAAAGCCCCGATGTCACACAGATCACTCCATGCTCGGGATCGCGACCGGTCGCAAAAGCATTGGGCGCGCTGTCTTCGATGATATATATCTTCGGAACCGGAAGTCCGGCCGTGATGCAAAGATTTTCAACGAGATGATAAAGCTCGCGCGCGTTGTCATGCGTGACTTCTTTAGCCCCACTCATGGAAAGCACGATTTTGTCACTCCACCAATAAGATCCGAAACTCATAATAACGGAAAAAATTACTGCACCATAAAGAATCGCGCTGTTTCCCATCGCATTAGCAAAAACATATCCCACACCTATCACAAACACCAAAAATCCCGTGATGTACACCCACGTAAGACGCGTATTTCTGTCTGATTGATTGTATAATGTTGCCATAACCAAAAGACACAATAATCAAGAATCAAGATAAAAACTAAACGGTATCCAATGATTGATTATAAAAATACAAAAAATTTTTTGCTATTTTGTATTTTGAAAGTTGAAACTTGAGATTAGTTTTATTGTTGTTTTTTGTGCTCTGCTTTTGAAACCGATTAACTTCAGAATTTCACTTCAACATTGGATTTTTCGGATTCATCAGCCGCAAAAAACTCGCGCTTGGTAAACTTCAGCATCCCGGCAATCATGTTTGTCGGAAAAACTTCGAGCTTTGTGTTGAAGTCACGGACATTCGCATTATAGAATCTTCTCGCTGCTTGGATTTTATCCTCGGTATCCGTCAATTCTCGTTGAAGTTCCAAGAAATTTTGATTTGCCTTGAGCTCTGGATAATTTTCCGCGACCGCAAACAAAGATTTCAGCGTCCCGCTAAGCATGTTTTCAGCTTGTTCCTTCTGGATTGGACCCTGGGCTCCCATGGCGGCAGTTCTTGCCTCAGTCACTTTTTCAAACAATTGTTTTTCGTGCGCAGCATATCCTTTGACCGTGTTAATCAGATTCGGGATAAGATCATATCTTCTTTTGAGCTGCACGTCAATATCGCTCCAAGCCTCATCGACCCTGTTTTTAAGCGTTACAAGGCTGTTATAGATTAAAATAACCCCTCCCGCCAAAACCGCCGCGATAATCAACAAAACAATTCCCATATTCATATTTTTACGCCCGCCGGCCTTTGTATCTTTACAAAAACCGTGGATTTTAATGATATAAATCAATTATACATCCAAAACAAATCTATTTCAAATGCAAAAAATATGTTATAATATAATCATTAGAACACATTAATATTAAATTAATAAATTCTGCCATGGAGTATAATGTTCCTTACGCAATTTTTATTATTCCGGTCGCCGTTGCAATAATTGTCCAAGCAATAAAATTCACAATCTATAGCCTAAAGCACGGCTGGAACATTCGCTACGCTTTTACCCACGGCCACATGCCTTCCTCTCATACGGCTTTTGCGATCTCTCTTATGACTTCCATTGCCATATATGAAGGAATTCGCAGCGGCTCTTTTGCGGTAGCTTTTGCCCTAGCTTTTCTCATAATCGACGACGCAACGCGCCTTAGAATGCATCTCGGAGATCAGGGAAGATATCTCAATATGCTCGTGCAGCAGCTTAACATAAGCGAAAAACAGTTTCCGCGTCTCAAAGAAAGAACCGGACACAGGGTAAGCGAAGTTTTGGTCGGAGGAATGCTCGGATTCCTTCTGACGATAGCTTTCGTCGCCCTCTTTTCCTAAAAGTTTCCGCATACAAAACCGCCTTAAGATTTTGGCGGTTTTTTGTGTTGAAAATTTGATATTTATATTCTTTGAAGTTCTTCTTCAACTATCTTGCGATCATTCCACGGCACGCGTTTTTTCCCTATCGCCATTGTTTCTTCCGCGCCCTTGCCCGTGATCACGATAAAATCTCCCGGCTTGGCAAGTTTGAGGGCTTTTTTAATAGATTCTCTGCGGTTTAAAATTTTCCAGAAATTTTCATTTTCTCTCTTGCTTTTTATGCCTGCGACAATTTCCTCCATGATCTGCGCCGGATCTTCTCCATACGGATCTTCGTTGGTCACGATTACATAATCCGCATGATTTGAAACGATGTTTCCCATTATCGGGCGTTTTCCTCTGTCGCGTTCTCCGCAAGCGCCAAACACCGCGATGATTTTCCCCACGATTGAATCTTTGGTTGAAGATTCAGCTTTCTTTATCTTTCCTATAAGTTCATATAGTTTTTCCAAGGAATCCGGCGTAACCGCGTAATCAATCACAATATTAAATCCCTTGTCATTTTGCACAAATTCAAATCTTCCCGGTATGTTTTTTATCTTCTCAAGAGCTTTGCTTATCGTTTCCAGTGTTATTCCTTCTGAAACGCCAGCGCACGTCGCGGCAAGCGCGTTTTCAATATTAAACTCGCCCGGAAGCTGCAGCCGGTATCCGATATTTTGTATTTGATATGAAGAATTGTTCATGCCCAAAATTATGTTTTCCGCTTTTATAATTTTCAATTTTGAATCATAGTTTTTTGCATTTTGGTTTTTTGCGGTATATCCGAATTTGTTGCTTACGGAATATTTCAGATAATTTTCCGGATTTTCCATGTCCAAATTAACCACGATTGTTCCGTTATTTCTTGAAACCATTTTAAAAAGTTTTTCCTTGCTCTTGGCATATTCTTCCATCGTCTTGTGATAATCCAAATGTTCCCTCGTGACATTCGTGATGACGGCAATTTTATATTTCACGCCCCAAACCCGGTATTGATCAAGAGAATGAGACGACGTTTCCAAAACAAGATACTTGCAACCGGCACGGACAGTTTTTTTTATAAACTTCTGCACGGCAAAAGATGACAGCGTTGTAAATTTTGTATCGTTAACCCATTTTTTATCGCCAATCTTAAAGTTTATCGTCGAAGCGACTGCAACCTTATTTCCAGCTTCTTCCAAAATTTTGGCAATCATCTGAACCGTCGTCGTTTTGCCGTTTGTTCCAGTCACTCCTATGACTTTCAATTTTCCTGACGGAAAACCATATACTATATTTGCCAATACAGCTTGCAGAAGATGATATATATTCTTTATGCCTTGCGGAACTAATTGCTTTATTCTATGCATAAATTTAAAAATATTTAAGCATTAAAAATCATTAAAAACGTTGTTTAAAATTCAAAATCAAAGCCTTAATATATTGCAAAGTTCTATACAGCCAATACCTCCATTGATTAATCACAATATCATAGCTTCCGGGAAAAACAACTGGTTTTGTTTTTTGCGAAAATCCCAGTTTGAACCTTGTAATCCCTTCCCATGAATTTGACTTGCCGATTGCAGCTTGTTCTTTATTGCTGATTTTAACTCCGCCGAAGTCATAGAATCTGCATCCTCTTTCCTTTGCATCCAAAATTGCCTGCCAATGCAAAATATGCGGCGCCATCACATTACGATGTTCATTTCCTGACGCACCATGCAAATAGGTCGCAACATTTTCATAAAATAAAACCAGATTGGCAGCAATAATTTTTCCGCCGTACTTTGCGGCGTAAATTTTGAGCATTTCTTTTGGCAAACTCTCAACCATTTTTCTGTAATATTCTTCCAGATGAGTTTTTATACCCTGCCTCAACGCCATCTGCTTTGTAAGTTTCAGGAATTCTTCAACATAATTTTCGCCTTGTCCTTGTCGTCTGCCGCTTGTCACTATTTCCACTCCTTGCTTTTTCGCAAGCCTGATGTTATATCTCGTTTTGGATTTCATATCTGCCAATAGTTCTTGTTCCGTTTTCGCAATATCAATAATAAAATTTTCCCTTGGCTGCATGTCATGCGGCGCCTT
>Ga0116183_1001736_pt1 | contig 24293 bp, 22 predicted proteins | sample AD_UKC078_MetaG_FD_89753 | JGI IMG/M metagenome (GOLD analysis project Ga0116183, IMG submission 89753) | Active sludge microbial communities of municipal wastewater-treating anaerobic digesters from USA - AD_UKC078_MetaG | ecosystem: Engineered > Bioreactor > Anaerobic > Digestate | place: USA... | reverse complement strand
TCTCACCTTCATCCCCATCCTCCGGAAAATCAGAGGCTATCTCGACCAGCTGAAAAACGTCAATCAGACCCTTGAAAAAAAAGTCAGGGAACGGACGCTGGAACTGGAACAAAAAGCCGTTGAGCTTTCAGCGTCAAACCAACAGCTCCAAGATGAAGTCCAGGAAAGATTGCGGGCAGAAAACAATCTCCGGAACGCGAATGTCTTTCTGGATTCCGTGATCGAAAATATTCCGGACATGATTTTTATCAAGGACGCGAATGAATTGCGTTTTGTTCGCTTCAACCGGGCCGGCGAACAGCTCCTCGGTTACTCCCGCAAAGAGCTCATCGGCAAAAACGACTATTGCTTTTTCCCCAGGGAACAAGCTGATTTTTTCATTCAAAAAGATCGCGACACTCTCAAAAACAAGGTGCTACTAGAAATCACCGAAGAACCCATCAACACCCTGAAAAAAGGGCCTCGGATTTTACACACCAAAAAAATTCCAATTCTCGACGAGGCCGGAAATCCAATCTATCTGCTCGGGATTTCGGAAGACATCACCCAACGGATCATGACGGAAAAACAACTCGAGGAAAATATGACCGCCATGGAAAACGCCCTGGATGGAATCGCCCGCCTCGACAAAAACATGAACTTTTTGATGGTGAATAAGGCTTATGCCGCCATGCTGGGATACACGCCGGAAGAAATGACCGGACTGAATCTGTTTTCAACAATAAGCCAGGAAGACCAGAATAAAGTAAAAACCGCTTCCGAGACACTGGAAAAGACCGGGAAATTGGAGCTGGAAGTCAAGGCCCTCCGGAAAGACAAATCGATGTTGCATCAGTTCCTTGTCCTGATCCCCCCCGGCGGCGAGAACAAATTCTTTGACGGATTCCATTGTTTCGCCAGAGATATTACGGAACATAAATACCGGGAATCCGTCGAAATCAAGTCCGACCTGATCCAGATGGTTTCCCATGAACTTCGAACTCCTATTCACTCCGTCAAGGAAGGCATCAACATTGTCCTGGAGGGGCTGACAGGGCCGCTAAATGCCGAGCAAAGAGAGACCCTTGAAATATCAAAAAGATGCGCGGACCGTTTAACGCGTCTCGTGAACGACGTCCTCGCTTTTCACAAACTGGACGCCGGAGTCATTGAATTCCGGATCAAAAAAACAGATATCAATGCCCTTGTTTGTGATGTCGCGGAATCCATGGGGCCGCTCGTTAAAGAAAAAAACCTTCGTTTTGAAGTTAAAACGGACGCGTCGGTTCCGGCAGCCGATATGGACCCTGACAAGATCGTGCAGGTCATCACAAACTTTCTGCAAAACGCGATCAAGTTCACCTCTCAAGGTTCGATCACCCTCTCGACGGCCTTTAAAAACAACCGCGTGGTAGTTTCGGTCCAAGACACGGGCATCGGAATTCAGCAAAAAGATCTGCCCAAAATTTTCAAAAAATTTTCCCAGCTGGAATCGGCGCAAAGCATCGCTCCGGGCGGAACTGGACTTGGATTGGCTATCTCAAAAAAAATTGTGGAGACGCATCACGGAACCGTTTCCGTAGAATCGGAGTATAAAAAAGGCAGTCTGTTTTCCTTCTCTCTGCCGCTCTCCCAGCCCGTCACCAATCCGGGCGCCTAGAGGCGGTTACACAGGTATGTCCAATCCGCTCTGACAAACTCATGTCGCGTTTTATTAAAGTAAAGCGCCTAACAAAACCCAGGGGTTCCAATGGACGGCCACCCATTCCGAATCGAGAAGGCTACAGTTCCGCGGATTTCCGTAACAAACTTCGAAAAAGGAATATCCAGCCAAAAATTGATCGACGTCTCGTAGCAATCATCACCCTGGCAATGATCAATGGTTAATTGAACGGTCCTTAAACTGGCTGAACTGATTTCGTCGTCTGTGAATCTATTACGAGCGCCATTCGGACGTCCATGATGCTTTCCTCCGTCTGGGTTGCACGCTCATCTGCGCCAGCATCAATTAGGGAGCGGCGAGTTCCTGCCATAAGGCATCAAGAACTGCGGCGGCGCCCATGGGGATCCTGATATCCACCCACCCGGAGATGTCCGTCGTGTCAGGATTAATCTCGATCGTGGAACGCCCAAGATGTGAGGCCAGGATCATAGGGTGTTTGATATAGGGAAAAACACTTGTCGTTCCGATGGAAAAATAGACATCAAACGGCCGCCCAATCTCCCGTTCCATCAACCTGACTTTGCCAGGTTGCAAGCACTCACCAAAAAAGACAACATCCGGCCGGACGATCGAATCACATTTGGGACAGCGCGGAGGTATCTCGAGACCGTCATAATTCTCGACGCGGGTCTTCCAACCGCATTCTTCACACTGGATATCATGCATGTCCCCATGGATGTCGATCACATTTCTGGAGCCGGCTACGTGATGGAAGCTGTCGATATTTTGTGTGAGAACCCAAACACGCTCGAACCACCTTTCCATTTCGGCAATGACCTCGTGGGCCCGGTTCGGTCTTGCTCCGCGACATTTCCGTTCGATCTGGGAAAGATATTTCCAGGTTACCTCGGGTCTCTTCCGGAGCATATCCCCTGCCAGCGCCATTTCGATCGGAATACCGTCTTCGGTTTCAACATCATCATAAAGTCCGCCAAGTCCCCGATATGTCGGCAACCCCGAATCCGCGGAAACCCCCGCTCCGGTAATAAACAGAATACTTCTTGACTTCTTTAACAGTTCCGCGACTTTATGGATCGTTTCGTGGACATCCATTCAAATGCTCCGGGGTAAAAGTTTGCCTGCAATATCGGCGCGGCAGAATCCATGGCCGCGTCCCAGCGCCGATTCTTCTCAAAATAGTGAGCCTAATGTATTTCGCGATCTAACTCAAGCATCTTGAGACAACCGTAATAAACACCTGCTGAAAGTAGAGCTCCGTATTCTCGGACTTCCAGCGGATTTCGCCTTCCGGTTCCCAAATACTCTCACAAAGACGTTCAGGCCTCAGACGATCTTTCAGATCATCCCGCAAAAAATTAAATCCATTCCTGTCAAAATCCAGGGGCCTCCCGTTTATTCTATTGAAAAACTAGCGCTCACGACCGCGGCAACCTTTTTTTCAAGAGAGCTGGTGTCGTCTTCAAAAATGCGAAATGCTTTCGCGAAAAATTGAAGGGGCAGACCTCTGTTTGGCTCCCCCGCTTGGTCCCGACGGAATATGGTCGTTTCGCAAGGCAAACCAACTCCTCACGGTACCTGCGCCCGTCTCTCGACTCCACAGGTTTCACCCTTGATTAAAGGAAAGCACTACAGGGAGGGTTTTACAGTGGGAAAACAAAAGTCATTTGAATTTGGAGGTTCCGCTCCTGATGGAGCGGGTTCGCGAGCGCCTTAATCTTCGTGTCTGATCTGCCGGACACCGCCCTCATCCAGAATAATTTTGATGTAGGGGCTTGGATCCTCATCACCCCGTCGACTGACACGAATTCTGAGTTCAACGGTCCGATTCGGGCTTATGTAGCGCGGGTTCAGTGAAAACACCGGCTCCTGGGAGGTTAAAATTTCGTCGGGTTTCCGTCTTTTTGAACCCGCAAAAACTTCGGCGGTATAATCGATCGCGTCCGGGTCGCCCCACCCGTAATGGAGAGCAAGATCTCTGAAGCGTAAAACATTTCCGCTTAGTTCAAACTGGTCCAGCGGTGTCGTCTGTGAAAACCAGTAGCGGGCGATCATGTCCCGACGCTCAATCAGCGTCTTCGCGATATAGTCTTCATCTTCCGCGTTTGAATATCGCCCCGCCTTGACCATGGCACGGACATCTTCATCCGTAAAACTCTTCATGATTTTTGCGGCCCAAAAACCGTCAGCCTTTGTCAAAACCCGGAAAGTTTCGTAAGGCAGCTGGACCTTGTGGGACTCAGGATCAAAACCCTCGTTGCTAAAATACCCCACGGCGGGCGACTCATACGGCCTCTCATCAACAACTCGCCATTTTTTCTGCCATGGCTTTTCCCACAATCCGAGAGAAAGAAACGCCTTGGCCGTTTCCCCGTAATCGATCATGTATTCGTGCCCGAACATGGGGGGCTTAGGACCACCATGCGCGGCTCCGAGAGCGCTATTAAAATCGATCAGGTAATGTTTAATGACCGGTCTCCCGTTCTCTACCACTTCCATGTCCAGCGTGTTATCCTCACGGACATCATAGTTGTTGAGCCACATTGAAAAAACAGATATCGCCCGAATTTCCCGCCGGTCGCGATGATTGATTGTATCTTCGGGATCATCCTTGCGCCGGGAATAAAAACTGAAGTACCCCGCATTCCTGCCGGGGACAATCTTGCTGGCAGACGCCAGGTACTCCCCTTCTTCCGTAATGGGCAAAAAGGACAGATATTGATCCAGCAAGTCGGGCGTCATTTTTTTCCGAAATCCGGTGTCGTCATAGGTGTAGGCGTTCTCACCCGCCACAATGTCTTCTGGCCGAAACCGGAACATCGTGTACTGGGGCACGTTATATCCGATCGCGTAATAAAACCGGGACGCGATGACTTCCGCCGCGGTCGCCAGCTCCAGATATCCTTCCGCGTCAAATTTCAGACAATAGGCGTCTCCCCTGGCATCCCGAATAAAAAAACCCGGATGGAGTCCTTCCTGTTTCCCCTTGGTCACCGTCATCGGCGCGCTCAAATCGGGCCCTTCGGTTTCAGAATAACCCTTCTCGAGCTCTTCCGCGGAGAGACGCTTCCGGGCGTGCCGATTAGTAAAAAACGCCGAATCCGGAACTTCATCAAAAATGTTTATATTGGCGGCCGGAATTTCACGGTCGAATAACTTCCTTCCCCACCTCCCGAAATCCAACTGATTCACGCCTTCGTAATAGACGTTCTGGTCAAACACGTCTTTGTAAAGATGGGTCGCTTTTCCCTTAAATTTGGCGCTTTTCGCGCAAAGAGTCCCGGGAAGCATGATCGCCAATAAGGCCCCAACCAAAAAAACTGTCCCTTTTTTCATCAATCGCTCGTTCGTCATATTTCTCCAGCGCCTAAAAAGGCACCCTGTTTTTAACGTACACCCGCGTCCCCTCATCACCATGCGCGACGGTAAAATTCAAAAGTGTATGTTTGGCATAGCTGAGATAAAATCCGAGCCCGTAGGATTCACGAAAATCACTGAATTTAAACTTGTTAAATTCGTTAAAGACCTGTCCTTCATCCCAAAAAACCGAGGCGTTCAGCCTGAAGTCCCGGTACTCCCAGATGGCGTAACGGTATTCGAGACTGAAGAGAATCGCGCTTTCTCCATAAAAACGGTTATAAACAAAGGCCCGGTGGGCTACGCTCGTCCTTTGAGAAGACCCCATGCCGCCCAATCTCGCCATGTCATAAAAAGGGATCGTGCCATGATTGATTTCATCGTTGTGTTCTCCGAAAGCCCGGATCGCAAGCACTCTCCTCGGGGACTTAAGACTGAAATATTTTGCCGCGTCAAGCTGATAGGTCAAAAACCTGGCCTTTGTGCTATCAACCCCCTCGGTCAACTTTACGCTCAGCTTCTGATAACTTCCCTTGGATGCTTCGTCCTTCGTATTCCGCGTATCACGGACCAATTCCATCTTCCAGTTCAGCTCTTCTCCTCCGTGGATCCCCGGAATATCCTGACCCGCAAAAATCTCCGTCATATCACCCTTCCCGTCGTGCGCGCGATGTTTAATCTGATTTTCTTTGAAGGCAAAGGTCCCGAGCACATTAAGCGACGGCGAAAACTCATACCCGGCGTTCCACGCCAGATACACGGTTTCCATGCGGATCGAGGAACTATCCCCGAGACTCGTCCTCGGACCAATTCCATAAAAAGGTTCGCGGCTTCGGTGGTCAAAGTTGAAGTTTCCGAACGTATAAAGACCGGTTCCGGCAATACGGTTCACTCCCACCTTCGAATCCACGATAAAAAGGTTGTGCATGGCGTATCGCACGGAGGCATTCGCGACAACATCCGGATGTTCGACCTTTTTCCGGGTCATCGTCATAAGATCGAGCTCCAGACCTACCAGTGGGAGAATGGCAGAATCTGTAAAGGCGATGTGGGGCGTCACGCCATAGCCCTTGATTTTGTCGTAAATGTGAAATGCTTTTTTGTCGATATGACGTTTTCCAATATAGACAAGGCTTTGATCAATAGGCCACCTGACGAGACGGAAAGGTATTTCCAGCAAGGCAGAAACCGGGTCCTTGAGGTTTTTGGCCTTAAGAGGTTCATGCGGATAGACGGGGGCATATATGTCCTGGGCATAAGAACTTCCGGCAAAAAACAACAGGGCCAATACCAAGGTGAGTAGTTTTTTGTGTTTGTTTATCATGACGCCGGTAAACTTTCCGTTTCTCTTCTTTTCTCTGTTGCCATTTGATCTAGGCGGGCCAGCTCTCTGAACAAAACAGCCCTGACTTCGCATATCTCTCCATCGATTCTCGCCAGATAAGGACGACCCGTCTTGCGAGACCACGAGGCGACGCTTGTGATAAAAGCCTCGGCAGTGGGCGCCTCGGAGCGGAACTTGACATATTTGTACTTTAAATGAAAAGCCGCGCGCCGGCCATCAAAACTTTCCCCGTTCCAGATAAAATCAAAATCCGATTTTCCAACCCGTTCAATTAAAAAATCAATCCTTGCCCGCTGATATTCCGAAGTCGCGGGGGTCGTTTTTAATAAACGTCGAAACGCCGGAGACTCTTCCGGAATCGCCAATTTCTCCAGCATGCAAACATCTTGAGCTTCCGTTTCCTCTTCCGGAAAAACAGCCCGGGGCTCAGCCAATATCAGCCCAAGCAAAACAACGCTGAGCAGAACTACGGCTTTATTTGATTTTTCTTTAAAAACCTTCTTCAGCATAACGTCGGAGACGGTGGTGTGTGGCCCAGGTGATAACAAACCAAAGTGGCATCAATAATAAGACAAGCAGTCCGAACTTTTCAACAGAAAAACCAAAGAGCGGCGCGCAAACGGCCATATAAAGTCCGGCAATCGTCTTGGCGCCGCGATAACCCAGCATATCGATCGCGGGCTTTACCCTGCGTCTGAGCTTTGCCGGGATCGGAAGGTAAAGGATTTCCTTGCTGGCCTGCTGGATGGAATAATTCATCCCGGCGTCATAGAGTTTGTAAAAAATGCTCACGGAAAGTACCGGCACGAGAAAGCTTACAAGGGAAAGTCCGGCAAGCCCCAGGGGAAGAAGCCAAAGCGAGATCCCAACCCCGAAACGCTTTAAAAGTTTTCCCGTAACCACGATCTGGAGAAAAAAGGAGAGTACGTTTAACCAGCCATAAAAACTTCCGTAAAAAGACGTGATCGCGTCCTTGCCTCGGATCACGAGTTGAACCATTCCACCAAACTGGTTCTCCACGATCGTAGAACTCATTTTCGCGAGTACAACGATCCCGACAACCAACGCGATATAAGACCCGGCCCCAAAGGGATGCTTCCCTGAAACGTCCTTTTTGCTATTTTCATTTCCCTCCTTGATCTCTGGAAGATGCGCCACATCGGCCATGCCCCCTGGCCGCTCCACGATAATCTCTTTCCAGAAAATACCGATCAGAAAAATACACGCCAGAAGGATAAGGGCAACAACCAAAAGCAGATCTTCGGTCGGAAACCACCTGACAAAAAAGCTCGTCAAAAACCCTCCAAAAATTCCTCCCAGCGATCCGCCGCTAATGATCAATCCGAAAAGCCTTTTGGCTTCGTTCGGACGAAAAATATCGTTCGCCAGAATCCAGAACTGGGTAGTGACCATCGCCGAAAAAGCGGATTGCCAGATGTAAAAGCCCGCGGAAAGATAGGGCAGATCGCGTTTTATAAAATACCAGAAAAGAATCATCGTCACGATCAGGAACCCAAGTACCAGCGGGTAAAGGACTTTATGGGTCAAGCGCTTCGCGAGGAGCGCGTAAAGCCATACAATTAAAATCAGAAACAGTCCCTCGCCAATATTGATAAACCGCAGTTTTTCGGCGCTAAATTCAGAAAGGAAAAGAGAGCTTCGGACGGGTTTCAGGATATAGAGCGTGGAAATGGTCAGAAAAAAATAAAGGAACATGAGACAGGTTTTCATCCTCTCGCCAGAATGAATTTCCGCGAAAGGTTTCACGAGCGTGGAAAAAAATGACGCCACCTGTTTTCTCATCGATCGTCTTCCTTTTCAAACGCGCCTTCAATGAACCGGAAAACCGGCTCCCCGTTTTCTTGCCAGGTCACTCCAAGGACGTCCAGTGAAACTCGCGTATCCCGCAACTTCATGGTTTGAAGGTACCATTCGGCCAATTTAACGATCTTGGCCTGTTTTTTCCGGTCAACAGCCTCCTCAGGCGTTCCAAAACCGTGTCCGCTCCGCGTTTTAATCTCGACAAAATGAATTCTTCCGCCTTTTTCCGCAATAAGGTCAATCTCGCCTATCCCGCATCGATAATTTTTTTGAAGGATTTTAAACTTTTTGCCGCGGAGATATTCCGCGGCCGCAATCTCGCCGCGGGTTCCCAGCGAATAACGAAACGCCGACCGGTTTAAAGATAACTTCATACACCGGCCTCTTCTCTTCGCGCCGAACGCTCGACCGGCGCAAAACTGCGACGATGGACCAGAGAAGGTCCGAATGTCCGGAGGGCCTCCAAATGTACCGCGGTGCCATATCCCTTATGACGGTCGAAAGAGTAAGCGGGATAAAGTTCATGAAGGTGGCACATCCAGCGATCACGAAAAACCTTGGCCACGATGGATGCCGACGCTATGGAAGCGGATTTTTGATCCCCGTTCACGATCCCCCGATGGGCTACGGGGACATCCAGCCGGATGGGCCCGTCCACCAGAAGAAAAGCGGGTGTGTGACTTAGCGCCTGTACGGCCCGTTTCATTGCAAGCCGGGTCGCCTCGTAAATATTGAGGGTGTCGATTGTCTTTTCATCCGCCATACCGATTCCGACATTGGCGGAGCGAACAATTTTTTCAAAAAACTTTTCCCGCTGAACCAGTGAGAGTTTTTTCGAGTCATTAATTCCGACCAGCTCATCCGTGGATCCCAAAATCACCGCCGCGGCAACGACCGGCCCTGCCAACGGCCCCCGCCCCGCCTCGTCCACTCCCGCCAGCGCCCCGGGTCCCTCAAAACAAATCCGGTCAAACTCCAGCAACTTCGCAAAGTTTGTCCGCCGGATTTCTTTCCTCGAATGGCCCATAGGCGTAGGGTCGAGGGACATTTATTTCTTGTTTTTGAGATGGTAAAGGTTGGCCCGTCGCGCCTTGCCTTTAGAGCTGACGGCAATTTTCTCAATGATCGGGGAATAAAGAGGAAAAATTTTCTCGACTATGTCCCCGTAGCTCTCTTTGGCAACCGAAAAACTCGCGTTGGCACCCCGGCCTTTTTTCCGGATGCAAATTCCCTCAAACAGCTGAAGGCGTGTTTTGTCCCCTTCCTTCACCCGGATGTGTACCTTGAGTGTATCGCCCACTTTAAAATCGGGCATTTTTTTCGTTTTAAGTTCCTGATTAATCAACTTCATTCGACTCATGACTGATCTCCTGGTTAAAAACAGGCGTGCCAAAAACGCTCCTGTTCATGGTTAACGCTACTTGTTTTTCCTGCCGGAATGCCCGGAGGTTCTTCTAACTTTCTCGCTATTATTTTTTAAATTCACTGCAAGATCAGGCCTTTTTTCTTTCGTTACCTGCGCGGACATTTTTCTCTGCCAGGCCTTCACTTCCTCGTGGTGACCGGATACCAGCACCTCGGGCACTTTCCATCCCCTGTATTCGCGCGGCCGCGTATACTGCGGATGCTCCAGAACTCCGTGCTCAAAACTTTCATTCGCGAGAGATTCTTCGTTCCCGACCACTTCGGGCACCAGCCTCACGACCGCTTCGATCACGCAAACCGCCGGAGCCTCTCCTCCCATCGTAATAAAATCTCCCACCGAAATTTCCTGGTCAACGAGGTGATCCTTCACCCGCTGGTCTACGCCTTCATAATGTCCCGCGATCAAGACAAGATGCTTCTTTTTCGCGAGTTGACGGGCCAGCTTTTGGCTCATCGGATCACCCTGCGGGTCCAGAAGAACAACCCAACCGTCCTTCGCGACTTCTTCCACGCATTCAAAAATCGGCTCGGGCTTCAAAACCATCCCCGCCCCGCCGCCAAACGGCTTATCATCCGCCGTTTTGTGCCGGTCGCGAGTCCAGTCCCTCAAGTTATGAACCCGCACATTTACAAGACCGCGTTCCCGCGCTTTTTTGAGGAGCGACTCGTTCAGCGGGCTTTTAAAGAAATCCGGAAAAAGGGTGACAATATCTATCAACAATGCCATAGAGACGCGGGGCCGGGACAAGCCCAGCAATCTTAACCGGCTAAAAAGCTTTGAACCCTTTAGGGCTTTTTAGCCTTTCAAGTTAAGCCTTTGCCTTCTGTTTTTTCTTCTGCCGGCGCAAAAGACTTTTCAGGGCTTCGCTCACCTGAGCACCATTTTTCACCCAATATTCGAGGCGGGCTTCCTTCACCACCAACTTTTCCTGCTTGGGAAGCGGATCGTAGTAACCGATTTCTTCGATGAAGCGCCCATCGCGCGGGGATTTGGCGTCACACACGACTACGCGCCACTTCGCCTTGTCTTTCGTCCCGAAACGTTTCATTCTGATTTTAACTGACACCTTGTTTCCTCCTTGTTAGCGTATAGCGTCGAGCGTTTCGCGCGGGATATTTTACTCCGCACACAACGCCGTTCGCTGAATTTATTCCTTCTCTCTTCTTATCGTGGCGCCTAACGCCGTCAATTTTTTTTCTAAATCTTCATAGCCCCGATCCAGATGATAAATGCGCTGAACCTCGGTCTCTCCTTCCGCCACAAGGGCGGCAAGGACAAGCGCGGCGCTCGCCCTGAGGTCTGAGGCCATCACGGGCGCGCCGCTCAGCTTTCTCACTCCATGCACAATCGCGCTCGGTCCTTCAAGAAAGATCTTGGCTCCCATGCGTCCGAGTTCAGGGACGTGCATAAACCGGTTGGGATAAATCTTTTCCGTGATAATGCTGATCCCGGGCGTAATCGTCATCAGCGCCATCGCCTGGGCCTGCAGATCAGTCGGAAACGCCGGATACGCAAGCGTTGTAACGTCTGAGGCTCTGAGTTTCCCGATTCTCTTGACGCGCACCGCGTTCTTGTACTTCTCAATTCGGACGCCGGCTTGTTGGAGCTTGTCAATCACCGCGTTCAAATGACCCGGTTCCATTTTCCGAATAAGCACGTCTCCCTGGGTTATCGCCGAGGCAAACATGTAAGTCCCGGCTTCAATCCGGTCGGGAATAACCCGGTAGCTAACTCCACGGAGCTTTTTGACGCCTTCGATCTCAATCCTCGGCGATCCCTCTCCCTGAATTTTGGCGCCCATCTTTTTCAAAAAATTGGCGAGATCGACGACCTCGGGCTCGCAAGCGGCATTTTCTACCACCGTCCTGCCCTGGGCGAGAACGGCCGCCATCATCACATTTCCCGTGGCGAGCACCGATGATCCGTATCCTCCCCCAAGATAAATGTCCGTCCCACGGAGACGGCTCGTGACCTTCGCGTGCACATAACCGTGATCGATCTGGATTTCCGCGCTTAACGCTTCCAGGCCCTTGAGATGCAAATCTATCGGCCGGGGCCCGATCGCGCACCCACCGGGGAGAGAAACTTCCGCCTCTCCCAATCGGGCCAAAAGAGGCCCGAGCACACACACGGAAGCGCGCATCGTCTTGACCAGCTTATAAGGCGCGAACGGCTTGAGGTGGTTTCCCGGCTTGATCTTTAAAACACCCGATTCGAGAATGGCTTTCGCCCCAAGCGATCTGAGAAGTTTCACCATGGTCTGGACATCCCAAAGGTTCGGGACGTTTTCGATCACAGATTCTTCTTCGGAAAGAAGCGCCGCCGCCATAATCGGCAGAACCGCGTTCTTTGACCCGGAAATATCTACCTCGCCTTTTAACCTGGCTCTGCCTCGAATAATTAGTTTATCCATATCATTTCCGGCCTATCGCCCAGGTTTTCCTCTCTTGAACATCATCAAAACCCAATAAATACTGTTTTATTTTCAGTTCCGTTTGTCGTTCCATGCCGTAACGACTCTTTCGATCCCCAAATAGTCCTCGAAACGGTGGATACTATCATAACCCGCGTCCTGAAGCCACTTTGAAACCATTCCGGACTGTCCCGCTCCAACCTCCAGGGCCAATAACCCTCCGGCCCTTAACCGCCCCTTGGCAAGAGGGATAAGCCGTCTATAAAAATGAAGCCCGTCTTTCCCGCCATCAAGCGCCTCCCGAGGCTCATACTTGAGCTCGGGCTGAATATTTTGCAAATCAAGTTCGGAAAGGTACGGCGGGTTTGAAACGATCACATCAAACACAAAGCGAGGGGTATCGCTTTCCGCGGGCCCCTGAGACAGCTTGAAAAAGTCACCCGGAATCAGACGGGCGCGCCCCTCTAAACCGTATTTTTGAACATTTCGCCGGGCCACTTCGATTGCTTCTCGCGAGATGTCAAGCAGGGTTCCTTCCGCGTTCGAAAAAGTTCGAAGTAATGAAATCGCTATTGCCCCGGTACCAGTCCCGATATCAAGAAAGGAGAATTTTCGGATGAGATTGTCGCCCGAACCCATTCGGCCATTCTTCCCGGCCGGTGACTTGCAAAAAATCCGCCGTTTTTCTCGGATCGCCGCAATAACCTTTTCCACCAAAATTTCAGTTTCAGGCCGGGGGATAAGACAATGTTCGTTGACCCACAATGTCTCTTCACGAAAACACGTTTCTCCCAAAATATACGCGAGCGGTCGTCGCGTCATTCTTTCCCCCACGATTTTCAAAAAACGCCGCTCTTCTTCCTCTGAAACTTTCCTCTCTCCGCCAAGATAAACCGATGTCCTTGAAATACCCAGCACTTCAAGGATTCGAAGCGTTTCTTCCCGGGACTCTTCAATCCCCGCTTCTAAAAGACTGTTTTCTCCTTTTTGGAGCAGTGACCGTATCGATCCATCTTTGGGGTCCGAGACCATCGAGAACGCGCCTTGTGAATTACTTTTAAAAAACAATTTCAAAATCCTGATTCCGGATTTCACGCGGGTCTATACCTGAGTGAGCTTGTGGACTTTTTCGTCCTCGGCCAGCGCCTTGACAATCTCATCGAGATGGCCTTCCATGATATTCGAAAGATCGTGGAGAGTAAGGCCGATCCGGTGATCCGTCACTCGCTGATCCGGATAATTATAAGTTCGTATTTTCCCGGAGCGATCTCCGGAACCCACTTGCTCCCGCCGGTTTTTTGCTATCTCGGCATCATTTTTTTCTTTCTGGAACTCATAAATTTTGGCCCGCAAAATTCGCATGGCTTTGGCCTTGTTCTTGTGTTGGGACCTTTCATCCTGACACGCCACGACAAACCCCGTCGGAAGGTGCGTGATTCGCACCGCCGATTCTGTCTTGTTGACGTGTTGGCCGCCGGCTCCGGAAGCGCGGTACACATCTATTCTGAGATCATTCGGCTGAATGGCGATCTCCGTTTCATCGGCCTCGGGCAACACCGCCACCGTCACGGCCGAAGTATGAATTCGCCCGCTCGCTTCAGTCTTGGGAACGCGTTGAACGCGGTGAATACCGCTCTCATATTTAAAAAGACTGTAAGCGCGATCTCCGCTTACCCCAAAAATGACTTCCTTCAAACCTCCGATCCCCGTGGGGCTCATATCCATCACTTCGACCTTCAACCCGTGCGAGGCGGCAAATTGCGAGTACATCCGGAAAAGGTTCGCTGAAAACAGCGAGGCCTCTTCCCCCCCCGTCCCCGCGCGAATTTCCACGATGACGTCACGCGCCGCGTCCGGTTCGCAACCCTCGAGCACCATATCCTCAAGTTGACCGTTGATCCGCTCAAGATCAGATTGAAGGGTTTTGATTTCGTCCTCGATCAGTCCCCGCATCGCGGGATCTTCCTGACCGTTCGCGAGATTGCTTCGAAGCTCCGCTAGTTCCTTTTCGAGCTTTCGGTATCGCCGGAACAATTCGACAATGGGCCGAATCTGCGCGATTTCCTTGCTGAGCCGTTGCAGCTGATAGGTATCACGCGTGGCCTCGGGCCTCGCGAGCGTTGCCTCAAGCTCGACAAACCTCGCTTCTGTTTTTTCAAGCCGTTCGCGGATTCTCATCGCCAAGACACTTCATGGAACCATGACCCGATACCCGCGCCATCGTGACGGCGCGTGGAGCGGGGATCGTGGTCCTGTTTTATTTTCCTTCCGCCTTAATCTTGTCTTTCAGCGCCTGAAAATTGCTTTTTTTCATGTCGGCCACTCGGGCTTTTAGCGCTGAAGCGGGCGTCGCCCTGGTGGATTTTTTCGCGCTAACAATTTTATCCTGAAATTTCTTTTTGAAGCGATCGATCCGCCCCGCGGTATCCATCAGTTTTTGTTTCCCGGTAAAAAACGGGTGACAGGCGGAACAGATGTCAACCTGGATTCGAGGCAGGACGCTCCGCGTCTTAATTGAATTGCCGCAAGTGCAATCAATCGTGCAGGGCTGATAGTTAGGGTGAATGTCTTTTTTCATTTTACTACTCTCCTTTTTTTCGCTGACGTTCAGCTTTTTTTGCGGATCCGGTTCCGGAATTTTTTTATCCCGAAAACAGGGCTAGTCCTTGGCATTGTTCATCTTTAAAAGAAATTCCGCGTTTGACTTGGTTTTTTTCAAACGGTCCACCAGGAGTTCCATCGCCTCCGTGGGATTCAGCTCGTTCAGAACCTTTCTCAGAATCCAGACGCGATTCAGTTCATCCGCCGGAATGAGCAGATCTTCTTTACGCGTGTTCGACTTTTTAACATCAATCGCGGGATAAATCCGGCGCTGGAAGAGGTTGCGATCAAGCTGCAACTCCATATTACCAGTTCCTTTAAACTCCTCAAAAATAACTTCATCCATTCGCGACCCGGTGTCCACCAGCGCCGTCGCGATCACGGTGAGACTGCCGCCTTCTTCCACGTTTCTCGCGGAACCAAAAAAACGTTTCGGCTTGTGCAAGGCGTTTGAATCCACGCCCCCTGACAGAATTTTCCCGGAGTGCGGGGCCACCGTGTTATAGGCCCGGGCAAGACGCGTAATCGAATCCAGGAGAATAACCACGTCCCGCTTGTGCTCGACAAGGCGTTTTGCCTTTTCCAGAACAATCTCCGCCACTTGAACGTGTCGGTCGGCGGGTTCGTCGAAAGTCGAGGCAATGACCTCGCCTTTGACGGAACGCTGCATGTCCGTCACCTCTTCGGGACGCTCATCGATCAACAGCACAATCAAGTACGCGTCCGGGTGATTGGTCGTGATCGAATTGGCGATCTTCTGCAGGAGAATTGTTTTGCCGCTATAAGGCTGGGCAACGATCATTCCGCGCTGGCCAAATCCGACCGGCGTGAGAAGATTCATCACGCGCATCGAGACTTCCTCGGTCGTGGTTTCAAGCTGAATTCGCTTGTTCGGGTAAAGCGGGGTCAGGTTGTCAAAAGCGATCTTGTCCTTCGCCTTGTCCGTTTCCTCGAAATTGATCAACTCCACCTTAAGCAGGGCGAAATAGCGTTCCCCCTCCTTGGGCGGACGAATGAGTCCGCTCACGACATCACCCGTCCGAAGGTTGAAACGACGGATTTGGCTCGGGCTGACATAAATATCATCCGGTGAAGGAAGATAATTGTAATTCGGCGACCGGAGAAAACCAAACCCGTCCTCGAGAATTTCGAGTACCCCTTCGCCGAACATGAAACCGGACTGCTGGGCCTGGGCCTGCAGGACTTTGAAAATCAAATCCTGTTTCTTGAGCCCGGAAGCGTTTTCAATATTGAGCTTGTGAGCCATTTCCTGAAGTTGGGAAATCTTCACTTTTTTGAGACTGGCTACGTCCAGCGGCTTTTCCCCCGCCCGTTGTTTCTGCATTGCCTTTTCCAAAGCTTCGCCGTTCACTTGCGCGTCATCGTCACGCATCGGAGGGCGCTTATCATCGCTTCGGCGGTGGTAGTGATGGTGGTTTTTTTCTTTTTGCATCGGGATGTTCTCCTTTGAATGTTTGAGATTCAACTATCAGATTTCAGTTTTTCCAGCCGATTCCAGAGCCGGTTTACGTTGTCCTGGGTCTTGGCTAAAGAACCCGAGTTATCGATGACGAAGTCCGCCTTTTTTGTTTTTAAAGATTCTTTCATCTGCGCTTTTTCCCGAGACGCGATCTCACCACGGGAAAAACCTTTCGCGAGAAGACGCGCGATCCTGACCGGCCGCCGGCATGTTACCGCCAGAGTCCTGTCACAACCCCGGTCAAAACCCGTCTCAAACAACAACGGAACCTCAGCGATCACAATTCTTTTTTTTGACGCTACCGTTTTTTTTTGGATCCGCTTAAAAACATACGGGTGGATCAGGGCTTCCAATCGCTCCCGCTTCCCGGGACTTGAAAAAATTTTTTCCGCTATTTTTTTTCGGTCCATATGCCGGCCACACCGGCTCAAAGCCTCGGGGAAAAGGGCCTTTATTTTTTTAAAAACCGGGTTGCTTTTTTTAAGGGTCTGGTGCGCGATCTGATCCGCGTCAATCACAGTAGCGCCCTTTTTTCGAAGCATTTTCGCCACGGTGCTTTTCCCGCTTCCAAAACCACCCGTTAATCCAATGACATGTTTGTTTTTCATAAATCTAAAATTACACCTTAAAAACACCGGCGGAACGAAGTTAGTGCCCCTCAACCGGTTAATTTTTATACCAAGAATCCCCGATTGTCACATCCACCTTGAGGGGGACCTTGAGCTCAAACGCATTTTCCATTTCTTCTTTCACTCTTTTTCCCAGAGCTTTTGCCTCGGTTTCAGGGGCGTCAAATACAAGTTCATCGTGGACCTGCATCGTCATGAGGGATTCGCTTTTTTCATCTTCAAGCCGTTTCTGAATGCGCAACATGGCGAGCTTAATCAGATCGGCGGCGGAACCCTGAAGCGGGGCGTTGATCGCGGCCCGTTCGGCATAATTTCTTAACGCGACATTCGATGATTGCAAGTTCGGGAAATAAGATCGTCGGCCAAGGATCGTCGTGAGATAGCCGTTTTTTTTGGCTTTTTCTTTCTGACTTTCAAGAAAATCGTTCACCCGAGCGTAGCGGGCGAAATAACTCCGGATAAATTCATCGGCTTCCTGGATAGAAATCTGAAGATCCTGCGCCAAACCATAGCTGGTCTTTCCGTAAAGGACGCTGAAGTTAATGGTCTTTGCCACATTTCGCATTTCCCGGGTCACCTCTTTTTCTTTGACTCCATAGAGAAGAGTGGCGGTGTAGGCGTGAATATCCCGATCTTCCTCGAAGGCCTTGACGAGCTGAGGATCATGACAGAAATGAGCGAGAATTCTGAGCTCAATTTGCGAGTAGTCCGCGGAGAGAATTTTCCCTTTTCCCTTTGAACGCGGCCGGGGAACAAAAGCCTTTCGCACAAGCCGTCCCGCCTCGGTCTTCACCGGAATGTTCTGGAGATTAGGTTCCGAGCTTGAAAGCCGCCCCGTATCCGTCGTGGTCTGATGGTAGGACGTGTGGACGCAACCGGTTTCCCCGTTCACCATTCCGGGTAGCGCGTCCAGGTACGTGGAGCGCAGTTTCGCGCGTTCGCGATACTCAAGGATCAGTTTCGGAAACTCGTAGGATACCGCCAGCTTTTCAAGCACGCTCGCGTCCGTCGAATACCCCGTCTTGGTTTTTTTCATCGTGGGAAGCTTTTTTTTCACAAAAAGAATTTCCGCCAACTGTTTGGGAGAATCGAGATTAAATTCCTCACCGGCTTCCCGGTAGATTTTCTGGATGATCCCGTCGATTTCCCTGCGGGTGCTCTGGGAAAGTTCCGCCAGCATATCCGTGTCAAGCGCCACTCCGTTCATTTCCATTTTTCCGAGAACATCGGCCAGGGGAAGTTCTACTTTCTTGTAAAGATCCTCAAGCCCAAGCTCTTTGATTTTTTCCCGAAGAATGGGCACCAGTCGCATCACGCAGTCGGCGTCTTCGCAGGCGTATTCCGATATTTTTTCAAGCGACACATCAGCCATTGAAATTTGGTCTTTCCCTTTGCCAACCAGGCTTTCCGTTTCGATTTTTTTTACGTTTAAATAATTGAGAGAGATGTCATCCAGATTGTGGTTCCGTTTCACCGGATCAATCAGGTAGCTGGCGATCATCGTGTCGAAAGAAATTCCTTTAAGTTCCACGCCATGCCGACGGAGCACCATCGTGTCGTATTTAATGTTCTGCCCAAACTTTTCAATGGTCTCGTTTTCCAATACCGGCCCCAGAATATCCAGAGCCTCTTTCAGACAAATTCCGGGGCCCCGGTACGAATCACTGGTCGTCGGAACATAATGGGCAATATAAGGTTTCATGGAAAAACTCATCCCAACCAGAGTCGCTTTCATGGGATCCGCGGACGTGGTTTCCGTATCAAAACTGAACGTATTGGATTTTTTAAGAGCCTCGGCGAGTTTTTTCAGGCCGGAGGCGTCCAGAACCGTGTGATAGTCGCGCTTTTCTTTTTCCTTCGCATTTTGTGAAGCTGACTGCTTCGCGAACCCTCTAAACTCATACCGCTTAAAAAACTCCACGAGCGCATCTTCATCGGCCGGCTGGACCTTGACATCATTCCAGTCGATCTCGAGATCTACCTGGGTATCAATTTTTGCCAACGAAAGCGAGAGCCGCAGATCGGCCTCATTTTCCTTAAGAGCGTTCCGGATCTTTTCGGAGGAAATCTCACGTGAATTTTTTAAAATGTTTTCAACGGAACCAAATCTCTGTATCAGCTTTATAGCCGTTTTTTCTCCAATCCCGGGCACTCCCGGAATATTGTCCGACGCATCTCCCATAAGCGCGAGAATTTCTACTATTTTGTCCGGTCCCAGTCCGGCGAATTTTTTTTGGACACCCTCCACATCATAAACAAGGTTATTTTTATGCGGCTGGAAAATTTTGACCCTGTCATTAACGAGCTGAAAAGCGTCCTTGTCGCCGGTTACAATCCAAACGTCGTTCCCTCTTTCCTGCGCCCGCGCCGCCAAAGTTCCGATCACGTCATCCGCTTCAAACCCTTGTTTTTCAAACATGGAAAACCGGGAAAGCCGGCAAAATTCCCTGATAGGTTCAATCTGGCTGACAAGTTCCGGCGGCATGGGCTTGCGATGCGCCTTGTAATCCTTGTACTGTTCATGTCGGAAGGTCTTTCCTTTTGGATCGAAACAGACGGCCAGAAGTTCCGGGCGCTGGTCCTCCAGAAGTTTCCGCATCATCGTCACAAAACCATAAATCGCGTTCGTCGGCTCACCCCGGGAATTGGTCAAACCCGGAATGGCATAAAAGGCCCTGTAACAAAAGGAGTTTCCGTCCACAAGAAACAGACGTTCCCTCCGCGATCCCCGAGGGGATGTCATCGACATAATATTAGGCTCTGGCTATTTTCTGGACATTTAGGATTTAAAACGGAAAGGCCTGAACGATGTGGTCAAAGAATTTCGTCGGAACTTTGGGATGTGTTCGGCAGATTAAATAGGCTCTTTCTGAAAAAACTGACTCTAGGATATTGATTGCGCCCCTTGAGTCAAGTTTTTATTTTTCGTTTTCAACGCCGCGCCTGAATTCAGCCCGCTGGCGGGGTTTGTCACGACTCTGCTAAATCGCTCCAAAAATCAGAAAGCCTCGCCCGTATAAAACATCCCTTCCCGCGCTTTTCCTTATTTTTTTTTCTTAACGGTCGCAGGCTGAATCTTGGAAAGCTGGATTCCAAGCTCCTTCGGATCAACGGCAACCTCCAGGGCGGATTCATAACTTATGATCCCCTGGGTGTAGAGCTGTTTCAAGTGGTCATCCAAAGTAATCATGCCGTACCGGCTCCCCGTCTGGATTTCCGACAAAATTTGATAAGTTTTAGATTCCCGGATCAGATTCCGGATCGCGGGCGTGGCAAACATAATTTCGAAAGCCGCGACGCGTCCGGTTCCATCAAGCTTCGGGACGAGAACCTGCGAAATGACGGCGACAATCGTTCCCGCGAGCTGGGCGCGTATCTGGGCTTGCTGTTCCGGGGGAAACACATCGATGATACGGTCAACCGTGCGAGGCGCCCCGGTTGTATGGAGCGTGGAAAACACAAGGTGTCCCGTCTCCGCCGCGCGGATCGCGGATTCCATTGTCGCGATATCGCGCATTTCCCCGATCAGGACCACGTCCGGATCCTGTCGTAGCGACTTGATAATAGCCTCAGAAAAAGTCGGTACGTCCTCCCCGACTTCGCGCTGGGTCACCACGGATTTTTTATGCTGATGAACGAATTCCACGGGATCTTCCGCCGTAATAATGTGTCTCGGAAAATTTTCATTGATGTAATTAAGCATGGTCGCGAGCGATGTCGTTTTCCCCGATCCGGTTGGGCCGGTCACGAGGACCAGTCCGCGTGGAATATTCAAAATCTCAACTAGTTGCGGAGGCAGGCCAATGTCTTCGAACGAGTAAAACTTGGAGGGCAGAAGGCGGAGCACCATGGCGTAGTGTCCCTGTTGCTTATAACAGGAAACGCGAAAGCGAGCTTTATCTCCGAAGGTAAAACCAAAATCAACGCCCCCCACCTCTTCGATTTTTTTTCGCTGGGCCTCTGTCGTAATCTCTTTGGCAAACGATTCGGTCATTTCGGGAGTAAGCGGATTATCATCCACCGAGACAAGGTCTCCTACCATGCGAAAGGTGACAGGGCGGTTTACTGTAAGATGGATGTCGGATGCGTCTCTTTTAATTGCCTCCGTTAAAATTTCTTCGATCGCCATAAAACCCTCTTTCTTTGTTTTCTGAATTTATTTTGACTTTGCTTTCATGTTTCGTCTTTAAACAAAAAATCTGAACAGGCGCAGGGTTTTTACGATCCGGCGCGACATCTTGATCCTCCCGCTCCCCGTTCGTTTTTCTCAGCCATTTTTTAAATTGGCCCGATGAAGCACGAGAAGGTTCGCGAAAATTAAACATTCCGCCCGAGACGAGACATCGCGCCAAATTCATGGTGGATCGCGTCCATCCGCTCAGAAAAGAATATCAAGTATTCCACTCATCACAACCGATATACAAAACGCGATCAGACAAAGCACTGGCCATCCCTTCATCGCCGGCGGAATTCCGGAAAAGAGAATCGCGCGCCTTAATCCCTTGACCGCCGCCTGAAAAATAAAAAGTCCCGACGCGATTACGAGTAGCAGCGAGCTTTGGATCAACCAGCCTTCACAAACCTGCACGACGGCATGCGTGATCAACACGGCTGTGATTAAAAAAAGATCCGGCTTTTTTTGATATTTTGCGATCAGGTAGATGAGCGTCCAGAGAATCAAAAATCCAAATTCTTCAATGACGGAAGTTGCAGTACTCCATCGCAAGAAGGAATGATAAAGGGTCACGGCCAAAATCTGCGTAAGGAAAAGATCCAATGTTTCACGCCAAATCGCAACCAGTGAAAACCCTCTTTTCTGTTCTCCACGTATGGACAGTAAAAACCCAAATATTGCAATGACCCACGGCCAGGGTACCCTCATAAATTCGCCTTCCCTTTCCCGGCTCCGCCGACATTTGTCATGTCCTCGCCCGTCCGCGATCCCATTGGCCGCGGCGCCCCGCTCACGTTTGACGCGTTTCGCTCCGGCTGGTTTTTCCAGAGAAATGCGGCCAGAAATAACAGAAAAAAAGCAAAAGCCGGGCGATGTTCAATAACGGTATGCTCCGGGCTTCTTACCGCTCCCATGATCATCTCAAGCACGACGACGAAAATAAAAAAACCCACGCCGGTCATGGCCCTCTCGAAAAAATACTGGGAGAACTTTTTAAGATCCACTTTCGAGTCTCGCTTCTCTTTTCTGTCCCGAAGAAAATCAATGGGAAACAGAAAAAAAACACTGAGAATCCAAAAAGGCGGCAACGCCGCCGACTGCCAAAAAAACTGCGCCAAAAGGGCCAGAGCGAATAAAAAAACCTGGGCTCCCGCGCCGGCCGGAAAAAGACGGTTCGAAAACCAGAAGGCCGCGAGCATCAGCCAGTAAACCACGACGATAAAGCCTGCCACTCGCCAGGTATCAATTTGCTCTCCCAAATAAAGCAGAAACGGCAGACACGCCAAAATCATTCTTGAGAGAAAGCTTTCGGGCATCTTCATCGGACGAAAACCTGTTTCATTTGAGCGGACTTTTCCGGGCAACTTGTCATTTCCCGGGCCTGAAAAAACAACGCTACCATACCAAAAAGTACGGCTATCAGAAAAAACCATTGACATATTTTAGCGGCTTTTTTTCTCATCTTTTGTTTCCCAGTCCCGACCGCGCTCCAAACGACCCCGGCATCTCACCTGTGTTTGACGCGTATCGCCTGGGTCTCACCCAGTGGTCAATCCAGGGAACCGCCGCGTTCATCATGAGGATCGCATAACAAATTGCCGTGACAGTGGAGTATTTCATGCCGAGACACACCCCCAAGCACGCCGCCAGGATCGCAAACCAGTTTGTCCCCCTGCGTGTCAACGGGAGCGTAACAGTATCCGTGATTAAAAAATAACCGGCAAAAACGGCGATTCCGGCCACCCTTAAAAGATCCTGCCCACCCGTAACCCACGCGCCCAGAATCATCGCTCCGACAAAATAAAGAGGCGTTTCGAAATAAATCTTTTTTTGAATAGCAAGAAGAAACGCGCTCAGGAGAATGGCTGAAAGGAAGATCGGCTCTCCGGCGTATTGAAAAAGCTCCGGAGATTTTATTCCCCCGGCAAATGTGAGATCCAGAAAAACTCGCGCGAACACGGCAGGTTGAAACAGTCGCCCCCCCAAACCGCCAAAACATTCCTTGATCACAAGGGCCGCGACAAAGGTTGCCACCAGAACCAGCAACGCCGGACAATGCGACGGAAGAAGGACGGCGAGCGTCACGCCGGTCAAAACCGCGTCACCATTCTGAAGGGAGCTTTTCTTCCGGAAAAATCCGGCATTCAGCCACTCAAATCCCGCCACACCCAACACGGAAACGGTCAGCACCTTCAGAAAACCCGCCCCGCTCGTTCCCAGTACCACCACAAGCACCGGTAAAAGGGCGGCGCTCTTAAGCCAGAACCTTTTGGCAACCGAGTCTCCAGAGGAGATGTGGGGGGCTGGGGATTCAAGATAAACTCCCGGCGCACTCATCGCGAGATGCTCCTTTCCGTTCTGACTTGACGAATCAACTCAAGCATCGGCCTGTGAGAAGGACAGACAAAACTGCAGACACCACACTCAATACACTCATCCACCCCCCATTTTGCCGCTGTTTCAAATTCACCATTTTCGACGGCGAGAGTAATCATGGCCGGAGACAAAAATACGGGGCAGGAATCCACACACCGGTTACATCGTATGCACGGCTCGGGAGTTTTTTCCCCCGCGATTTCTTTCGGTAGCGCCAAAATCGCGGAAGTATCCGCGGTGATTACGGTATCCGCGCTAGCCTGCGCCATACCACACATGGGGCCCCCCGCAATTAACCGGGCGGGTTCACGAAGCAGTCCCTTACAAAGTTGAATGGCCGTCTGGAAGGTTGTTCCGATGGGAAGCCAGAGGTTCTTGGGCTCGGCAACGCATTCTCCACCAACAGTGACAATGCGTTCAAAAAACGGTTTTTGAAGAAAGACGGCCTCATAAACCGCGAACGCCGTGGACGCGTTAAACACGGGACTATCTTCCGGTATCTCGCATGGCAGAAAATGGTCCTGCCCCGCGGGATAAATCGCTTTCACGCTTCGTGTTTCAAACCAGTGCCATTTTAAAAAATAGACTTTGCTCTTAACTAGTTCAAAAAGTTCGCGTTCAACATCCTCGACGACAAAAATCACCTTTTCGGCGCCGACGGCTTTGCGAAGAATGTCGGCGCCCTTTAACACTTCCAACAGGTGTTTGGTGATTAATGCCTGTTCAGCGCACACGTAAGGTTCGGGCTCACATCCGTTGATGACAAGCGCTTGTCCGCTAGCTCTTTTCAGGCCTGAAGATGCCGGCCTTCCAGGGTCATAACCCGTAGCGATTCCGCAATTGCGGATCATTTCCACTAATTCCGCTCGCGAAAGATCGTCCACTCCTTTTCTCGGTTCGGCCGGACGAAAGGGGGGGTGTTTAAAATCATCCTCCGAAGCAATCGCGATACAGGACTGCCTGGATCCGTCGGGCATTTTTTTTTCAACCACTCCTTCTACTCTGCCCGCG
>Ga0116183_1001730_pt1 | contig 24339 bp, 26 predicted proteins | sample AD_UKC078_MetaG_FD_89753 | JGI IMG/M metagenome (GOLD analysis project Ga0116183, IMG submission 89753) | Active sludge microbial communities of municipal wastewater-treating anaerobic digesters from USA - AD_UKC078_MetaG | ecosystem: Engineered > Bioreactor > Anaerobic > Digestate | place: USA... | reverse complement strand
TCATTGAGGATGTTGACGGTTTCGCCCTTGCCGGCGCAGTCCACCCCGGCCACCAGGATCACAACCGGGAATTTTTTGGCCTGGAGCAGGTCCAGCTGCGCATCCAGCAGTTCTTCCCGCAGTCCGGGAATCTCCTTTTTCCAGATTGCCTTGCTGATCTTGTGCCCCAATTCGGCTGATTCGAACATCTTACCCTCCCACAGGTGCAGTCTCGTTTACTGTAATGTGATTAATACTACACCGTTTGCCCCATTCCGCAATCGGTAACAGGCAGACATTCACCCGAGCCTCTCCATGGCCACAAGCGACGGCGTGTGCCGAGGCACAATTTGCAGTACACGCTGGTAGCTGTCACGGGCATGGGCTGTCTGCCCCTGTTCCTCCTGCAGTTCCGCCAGCAGATACCAGCCCCAGGGATTGTCCGCTTCGCGGCGGATGATTTCACGATACTCGGCTTCTGCCGCCTTGAAATAGCCTTCGCGCAGATGCCGCTCTCCACAGATGATATTGGTGGCGTGACAATAGCCCAGGAGCTTTTTCTGCGCGGAAAAGTCCGGCCGGGCATGATTTGTATAACGGGTCAGCTCCTTGAGCACCCGGCGAGAATTTACGCCGCGCCGACCCATGGCGTATACGGCGGCTTCCCGCGAAGGCTCGAAGATATCACGCGCAACCTGGCCTGATGCTGCGGCCTGGTCAAACAGGTATGTGCCCGGGAAATAGGCCAGGGGCGAAACATAACCATCGTCGGGCCGGATCTGGCGGATCAGAGCGATGGTAGCCTGCACATCCGCCTCGTTTTCCTGCGGGATGTCACTGATCAGGTAGATCGACAGGCTGATACCGACCCTTCTGACCATGGCGGCAGCACGCATGACCTGATCCGGCGTGATGCGCTTGCCCAGGTATTCAAGTATGCGCGGTGAGCCTGACTCCACACCCAATTGCACGCATTCGCAGCCGGCGCGTTTCATCCAGGACAGTAATTCTTCGTCCAGGGCAGTTACACGGGACTGACAATTCCAGACGATATGCAGGCGGCTGTCGATCAGCAGACGGCAGAATTCGATCGCCCGCTGACGATCTGCGGTGAAGGTGTCGTCCCGCAGTGAAAAATAGATCAGGCCATATCGTTCACGGATAGCACGGATCTCGTCAACGATCTGTCGGGGTGAGCGGAAACGGACCTTCCTGTTCCAGAAGGCAGGGGATGCGCAGAAATGACAGGCGGCCGGGCAGCCGCGGGCGGTGATGATGAATTCGGCCTGCTGCTGCACATCAACGCCGAGCGACCGATCCAGACCAACATGCGGGCTGGGCAGGCTGTCAAGATCCTCCAGCAGTGGCGCCGGAGGATTAACAACAACTTGTCCATTTTTTCTGAAGGCAATGCCGGGCAGATCATCCCAGCTGTTGCCGCTAGCCAGGCAGCGGGCCATCTCTTCCAGGGTGCGCTCCCCCTCGCCGATGACCACGGCGTCCACGGCTGCTTCCCGTTCCAGCAGTTCACGGTAGCGGAACGAGGCATGTCCGCCGCCCAGCACGATCCTGCACGTCGGCACAGTCTTGCGCGCAAGCCTGGCCAGTTCCAGGGCGGCATGGCGGTTGTGGGTCCATTGGGAGATGCCGATAATATCCGGTTTGTGTGCAGCGATGCTGCCGGCGATATCGGCAGGTTTCCAGGCGGAGAAATTGGCAAGCCAGGCATCAAAACCAGACTTGAGCAGGCTGGCGTGCAGATAGCACAAGCCGGTGGGGAGTTGGGAGATAAACAGGTCTTCCCGGCTTTCAACCCCCGATATGTAGGCAAGCATGATTTTCATGTGGGCAAAAAAAATCCGGATCATGCGACCCGGATTTCAAGGAACGGTTTGAATGCAAAATGTCAGTTGGTCAGCTCCGAAGATAGCCCCAACGCGTCATTAGCCAGAACATCTTCCGGTTTTTCCTCAATAACACCCAACAGCAGGTCATTGAAGCTTTCAAAGCTGTTTTCGCTTACGCGGCGGGCCCCCAGATAGCGTCCCAGATAGTAGGGAGTATCCATGGAGGATATGATCACCCGGCGGTCGCGGGAAGAGGCATGAATCATCTTGCGGTTGCCCAGATAGATACCCACATGGGAGGGAAAACGGGCGTAGGTCTGAAAAAACACCAGATCACCCTTTCTCAGGTCGCCGCGCATGACCTCAGTCCCGACCCGGAACTGTTCACGGGCAGTACGGGGCAATCTGATATTGTGGTCACGGAAAACCTGTTGGGTAAAACTGGAGCAGTCCAGGGAGTTGCGGCTATTGCCGCCAAAACGATAGCGGGCGCCCAGAAAGCTGTAGGCGGTCTTCTTGATCGAATTGGCCTTCTGATTTTTTTCTTCAAGATTTTTAGCCAGGTCGATCGGCTGATCCACATCCATATCGGTCAGTTCGGCCAGGGTATCATTCAACTCACGCTCGTTAAGCAGTTCCGGGTTGATCAGGGCAAGGCGGTTTTCTGATGTTTCACGACCACGGCGAGGTTCGGACGGAGTAGTGTACTTGCGGAGCGTCAACAGCTGCCCCTGCTTGATCTTGTTACCCTTGATCTTGTTAAGACGGCGCAAGTCCGACATCCTTACTCCGGTCTTGCGGGCAATGCCCGGCAGGGTATCACCCTTGACAACCTTGTATGTACGGGACTTTTCTGAGACTTTGACAGATTTAGCCTTAGCGTTGGTAGGTATGATGATCCGGGCACCGACCTTGATCCTGGTGCTGGTCAGACCGTTGACGGATTTGAGCTTGTCAACGGAGACGTGGTACTTCCTGGCGATAGAATGAAGTGATTCGTTTTTACGCACCAGATGCGTCTTGGAAGCTAGGGCCAGCTGGGGAAGAACCAAAACCATGATGCATATGAGTACAATTTTTTTGATATGCCTCATTTATCCTCCTTTCCTGCCCGCCGTGAAATGTATGCGCGGATGCGTGTTATATTCCTTTTTGCATCAAAAGTCAATCCACATCTCTGGTGTCCAATGACAACAAAGTGCAATCAAACAAGCAGTTAGCGTTCAGACCGCTTTAACAACCGAATCACCACCGGCTCATCCCGGAGCACGGCAACCTGATTGGCCGGCGGCACCAAGTTCCGCTGCAGAACCTGTTCGCGGGACATCTGGCTGGCCTCCACCACCTCGGTAGCCACAGAAGCAATCCGTTCTACCCGCGATGCAGGCCCTTCAATCTCGACCTCGGCCGGTTCGCACATCACCTGCCCCCCCTGCGGGCCATGCGGCATTGCGCCCTTCATGCTGACCGTAACCGGGACCCGCTTGCGAATCTTTTTCTCTGTCGCCACCCTGATGGAAGCAGGCGAAATGCTGTTGATCACCATGCCGGACGGCAGGTTGAAGTCGCTATGCCTGATGCGTAAGGTCGAGTATCCCTCCTTGACTTCAGAAAGATCCACATCGGCAACAATATCCAGCTTGGAAGGGATCGGCGTCAGCAGGGAATAGGATTTGAGCCTGACCTCTACCGACTCGGGACTGGATTGAACCAGGGCTAGCTTCTTGGGAATGCCGTGTAGTCTGACCGGTGCAGTAACGGTGCTGATCTGGCCGGAACGGGATGTGACCAGCAGCCAGAACAGCGTAACCATGAGCAGAATTGCCATCTTGGGAAACAGATTGCTGAACAGGGCCCGGCTAACCGGTTTGTCAGCCTTATCCGGCACAGGATTGATCAGCCTGTTCAGAGCAGCCTCAAGTTCGCCCGGAGTGTCCATTATGGTCAGTTCGCTGCCAACTGCCATCGATACCGCGCCGCGCTCTTCTGACACAACCACGACAACCGCGTCGGTTTTTTCAGACAACCCCAGTGCCGCCCGGTGCCGGGTTCCGAGGTACTGGGGTACATCCGGACTGGTTGTCAAAGGCAGATGGCATGCGGCCAGCACCAGCCGATTGTCCCTGACCAGTGCGGCGCCGTCGTGAAGAGGTGTACCGCTGGTGAATATCGTTTCCATGATCTGCGGGTTAAGCTCGCAATCCAGATGAACCCCGTTCAGCGCCAGGTCTCCAAGCGCTTCGCTGCGCTGGAAGACCAGTATGGCACCGGTTCTCCGGGCAGCCATGGCGAACAGCGACTCGGCAATCTCATGGAACCTGTTAGCTTGTGTCGCCTCCCGTTCATAGAACAGGTGCCTCAGATGGCTGAAACGATAAAGGGCCTGACGGATTTCGGCCTGAAAGACCACAATCACCAGTACGATCAACACGGTGCCCAGCTCCTGCAATATCCAGCTGGTCATGTAAAGCCCCAGAAAACGGGTGGCAAAATATATCAGCGTCACCACCCCCAGACCGAACAACACCTGCATGGTGCGGGTACGCCTGAACCAGGAGTAGAGTTGATAGATCAGTATGGTCATAATCAGAATATCTGCAATATCCTGAATGCGTATGAAAGAGGACACCTGCGCTCCTTTGGCGATCATGCCGCTTTTTTTGTAGTTTTGCAGTGCGATACTGTGCTAAAAGGCAAACTCTCGAGCAGCAGAATCCCACCAGAGCAGAGGTTAGTAATAGCGGATGTTCAGACCGTCCGAAAAAACCGAACAGATCCAGCGCATGTTTACAGCCATCGCCCCGCGCTACGACTTCCTTAACCGGCTACTCAGTTTCGGCATTGACCGACGCTGGCGCCGAAAAGCTGTCCAATTGGTCAAGTACAAGCCAGGATCGCACATCCTGGACGTGGCCACTGGCACTGCCGATGTGGCCATCGAGATCGCCCAGTCAACCCCGGCCTCTGTACGTGTGACGGGCGCTGATTTCTGTGCGGAAATGGTGGAACGGGGAAAAACCAAGGTGGCCGCATCACCATATGCCAAACGGATTGATCTGCGCATCGCCCCCTGTGAAGACCTGCCCTTCCCTGACGATACCTTTGATTCGATCACGATTGCATTCGGCATCAGAAACGTGGTGGACAGACAGTTGGGGCTGGCTGAAATGTGGAGGGTACTAAGACCGGATGGCAGACTGATCGTGCTTGAGTTTGCTACCCCCCCCAACCCGCTGGTTCGACATGTGTATCATCTCTACTTCAGAACGCTGCTACCAATGATTGGCGGGCTGTTCTCACGCTATAACGCCTACAGATACCTGCCAGACTCGGTTCTGGAATTCCCGACCCAGGCCGAGTTTATGGATATGATAACTGCGGCCGGCTTCCGGAACACACAGATGGTCAACCTGACCTTTGGTGTTGCCTGTATCTACACCGGCGAAAAAAAATAGCGTCCTTCAGGCCTTGAACCGGTTTTCCGTGCCAGCCATCAGCCGCCTGATGTTGCTGTGGTGCTTGACAATCACGATCAACGCAATCAGCAGTGTTACACCAATCAGAACGCTTCTGCCATCCAACAGCGCCACCGCCACAGGCATAACTGCAGCGGCACTGATTGACCCCAATGAAACATAGCGCCACTTGACCATCATCAGTACAAAAACCAGCAGCGCAATCGAAACCGCAAGCGGCGATATCGCCAGGAAGACACCCAAGGCGGTGGCCACCCCCTTGCCCCCCTTGAAACCCAGAAAAATCGTATAGACATGGCCGCAAAAGGCAGCCAGCCCTATCAACGCCGCATATTCAAAGGAAAAGCCCAGTTGCTTGACCAGCAGCACCGGCAGCAACCCTTTCAGACAATCACCGATCAGCGTCAAAACCCCCACCTTGCGGCCTGCTGTGCGATAGAGGTTGGTTGCACCGATATTGCCGCTCCCCTCATTACGCACATCGATTCCGCAGGCCTTGCCAAGCAGCAGCCCGGTCGGGATGGAGCCCAGCAGATAGGCTCCGGCCAGCATTGCAATCAGCCAGGCATGCTCTACTGTCATTTGCACCTGCCCAGTAGCTTTTCCCCATCCCCGGCATGGACACTGGCCGGGAATTCTTTCAGCAGTTTGCCAGCCATCTCACGACAGCGCTCCTTCTGATCCGTCTCCAGATAGGCACATCCCAGATAATAATAGACCTCGTCACGCCGCTTCATGTCGGGAAAGTCCTTAAGTACCTTTTCCAGACGGGCCAATCCGGACTTGGGGCTGCCGGTTTTGACATAAAAACGACCGACATAAATCTCATACTGAACCTGTTTGTCGCGGCAATCGGCAATCAGCCCCTTGACCTCATCACGGTACTTACCACCAGGATACTGAACCATGTAGGATTCGAACAGGGTCAGGGCGTTCTGGAGCGGCGTCTGATCGGTATCAATGCCGGTGATCTGTTTGTAATGACTCATCCCCAGACGGTAAAGCGCATAGTCGGCCTGCTCGTGACGGGGGTGCAGCTTGCGGAACCCCTCGTATTCGGCAGCCGCCTCGATGTATTCCTTGTCAAGAAAGTAGGCATCGGCAATTCCCAGCTCCACCCGGGCAGAGATGTCGGGGGACGGAAACTTTTCCTTGACCAGCTTCCAGTCGGAGATGGCACGTTCATACTTCTTCTGACGGAACGCTTGCTCCGCATCCGCCAACAGTTCTTCAGTGCTCCTGTTGGGTTTGGGGGCAGAGGCACACCCCTGCAGGGTAAAAAGGGCCAGCAGACCAAGACAGACCATAGTGCAGATATGTTTCATTGATATCCTCGATCAGTAAATTCCGTGCAAAACAGGGGCAGCCATGCGTCCAGAGCCCATGTTCACAACGGTCCGTCAATAATTCCCTGTCCGGCCTCTGCGGCCAGCAGCTTGGCAACAATCTCGTGATCCAGCCACACAACCGGCGCATCCGGCGCCCAGGAACCATGCAGTATCAGCCGGCCTGTAGCCTGAAACACAATGCGGGACAGCTCGGCACATACCAGTGACTTCTGGTCGACATGCATGGCCATCAGTTCCGCCGAGGCTGACAACATCATTTCAGCCTGTTGCTGCGTGTTGTGCTGAGGCCAACTGTCAAATTCCAGCATGCCGGTAATCAGCGGCGAGGCCAGGTAGGCTTCGGCCCGTTCCAGCATCCGCTCGACTGTTTCACCCTCTTTCAGCAGATCCTGACAACGCTGAAACAGTCCTGTGGAACGCTCTGCTCCAAGCTTGCTGCGAATGGCCTCCAGCAAGCGGTAGAGCGGGATTTCCACCCCCAGAAACAGCGCACTGGAATTGGTCTGTATCTCCGGGCAATTGAAGATGGTTGCGGCAATACCGCTGGCCGTGGCCTCTGCAGCAATACCTTCCAGCTTCAACTTGGCCCAGCCGGGCATATACGGTATGTAGGAGTGCCACTGGTAGCGTCCGTCAACCAACACACCCGTGCCGTGGTAACCATAGGCGCTATAGCGCACCTGACCGCCATCGTGTGCAACCTTTTCACGTAGTGATACGGTTTCATCCAGCAGATGACGGAAGGTATCAGCTGTCACCTCATCAAAACTCTCGCGGCACATGCGGCCGATGCCGCTCTCCCAAAGTCTGGCGGATGGCAGATACCGGTCTCCGGTCCCCTTGAAGACGCGGTTCAGCAACAGCATGAAAATCCTGGCGCGGGGGAATCCGCCGGCCATTACATGGGAGATCAGCAAGTTGGCTCCTGGCGGTACAATCGACTCCAGCTCCAGTGCCACCTTGCGCATATTGTCGCGGAACCGGTCAGCTCCTGCAGCCCTGACCCGGGCAAGGTAATCATCCCCAAAGCTGATCTGTTCCCAGTCATCCGGTCGCGCTTGTTTCAGCTGTTCTGCGATCGAAGGAATATCATCCACGACTTCGCAATCAAATCCGGCCTCCAGCGGTACATTGATGATCCTGCCACCCAGAATGGCTTCTGCCTCGCGCAATTCCGAGTCATTCAGCGGCCTGAGCACACCGTCATTGTCCCGCCGACCAACTGTTGTACCCACAATGGTCATGCCCAGCCGGCGCGCCTCGTCTACCAAACCGTTGGCGTAACCCCGCCCGAACAGTTCGCCAACCACCACCAGCACATCCCCAGCCTTGTATCCTGATGCCTGCGGCACACTCGCCATCGGCCTATATAACGACATTCACCTTCCTCCGCTCTTCAAAATGGTTTGTCTTTTTAACATGAACCTGTACGGCATGTGAACAAAAAAGCTCTAACACCATGCTCTTGCAACTGTTTTCAAAATACCGCCTGGAAAATCACTTGCGTCTGCCCCGCGATCATATTAACATGTCAAACTTATATAATTCCGGCAAACCGCCTTTGCAGGGCCATAAAGCGTCCAAGCGGCAATCCGGTCGGTCATTATAAAAACATAAAATGAGGGAGACCATACGCGTGGATACATCTAACAGTGAGAAAATTGTGACCGAATTCATGAGCACCCTGCCCGGAGATGATGTGCGCCAGATCATGTGGCGATTCTCCGAACGATATGATTTGCAGATGGTGGTACAATCCGCCAGATCCCTGGCACGCGGCACAGTAGCCCGCCTTGTAGCCGAAGGCGCGCGCAACTCCCACGAATGGAACGACAAGAAGGCCCAGCTACTTACGGGGCTGGATGAGCTGGGACTGACCACCGTTTTCATGGACCCCGAGGAAGGTGGTTTTATTGAGGGACCGAAGAACCTTGCCCTGGCACTGGTCGCTTTCGAGCTTTCCTGGGTGGACGGAGGCGCCGCAACCTGTTCCCTGGCCAGCAATCTGGCCCTCTCACCGATCAAGGAGAAGGGCACCCCGGAACAGAAACTGACCTACATGAGCCGCTGTGTGCCGCCGCTGCCCGGCGAGGATAGACAGATCTGGCGCGGTGCCTTTGCATTGACCGAACCGCTGCCTTACGTCGGTGTCGATACGGGTGTTGTCTCCGGCAAGATGCGTGTCGTGGAGTGGGAAGACGGCAAGGAACCGGTTCTGCATGTGGAAAAACGCGGCCGTTTCATTACAAACATGGGCTTCGCCAACTTCGTTACCGCTGCAGTGGATTCAGACGACGCTCGCATCAAGGGCAGCGCCATGGTGATTCTGGAAGAGACCGACCCGGGGCTTTTCGATCGCGGCGCCGTGACACTCAAACTCGTTCACCAACTCTCATCCACATCCGATCCGATCCTGAGCCTGCGCATCCCGGCCAGCCGCATCATCGGCGGATACACAGTAAAGGACGGCGTCATCATCCCCAATTACAACCACGGTGATGTGATCGAGTCGGTCTTTCGCCGCACCCGCGTGCCGGTCGGCATCATGACCTCTGCCAAACTGCTGTCCGCAATTGAGCCGGTAATCCGCTATCACCGTACCCGTTTCCGCGGCGGCAACGCCAGTACACCCGGCACCCCGCGTTTTGAACAGGGATTGCAGCAGAAGGAAGACGCCTTGCAGCGCCTGGTTGATGTATGGGCCACCGGCGAGGCCGGAGCCGCCTTCGGTTTTGCGACCGTCCGCCTGCTTGACCGGTTCGATCCGCTTGAGCGCCAGAAAGACAGGCAGCTGGAGGAGATGGGTATCAAGGGCGGCAGGGCCCAGATGAAGCTCTTCAAGGAGCTGGAAAAGGACGCCCTGGAATTCATGATGCTGGAAAAACAGTCCGAATCGAACCGCGACCAGGCCCGTTTCCAGCAGCTGTCCGAAAACACGCTGGTGCAGTTCCTGATCACCGACTGTCTGGCCAACGTATTCTGCCCGGCCTGCAAACTCTGGAACACCGGCTATGGCGCCACCATGATGCGTGAGGCCGTCAGCCTGATGGGCGGTTACGGCATTACCGAAGACTGCCCCGGTTTCCTTGGTCAGAAATGGGCCGATGCCCAGCTGGAAGCTACCTACGAAGGACCGGAAGCTGTTCAGCGCCGCCAGTTGTCCATCACCATGACCAATGAGCTGTTCCTGGCCCAGTTCCGCCAGTGGATCGAGGACATGGAAGAGCTCCATGCCGCCCACCCGCAAGCGGGCGCCAGCACGCTGGCCAGCGCCATGGAGCTCTGGCTCTGCACCATGGAATACCTGCAGACAACAAAAGATGCCGATGGCAAGGCACTCTACCATTCCCAGCGCCACGGCGTGGTTTTCCCCATCGCCGATGCCCTCTGCTGGCTGCTGGTCACACGCCAGCAGATCCTTGACCTGCTTGAACTAAAGGCCAAAGGCCCTGAAAACCCGGTGGTGGCGGAAGGATTGGGCGGATACGTCAACTTTTTCAGCGATCTTTGCCATACGCAGGCTGCCCGTGCTGCCGGAGAGGTTGCCCGCACCTGTGCCGAGCTGACATACGGCTATCTGCGCCAACCGGAGAACTACCATGATGCCCTGCAGAACTTCAAAAACCTGCGCCACAGGGTGGAACTAAAACTGGCCGGTGCACGTCTGGCAAAAGACAGGGCCGCAAATGCCATCAGCAAGGTCATGATCCCGGAGGCACTGGATTATCCGGCCTGAACAACAGGCCAGAGCACAGCCCCGAACTCAAACCATACCTGCATATCTAAGGAGATTGGCAATAAATGACTGTTGACCGTCAAACCATGGAAGTTGATATCGCCTGCGTGGGTTTCGGCCCGGCCATGGGAGGATTCCTGACAACCCTCTCACGCGCCATGGCGGACGAAAATGGTATGCCGCTGTTGGAAAGCAGCGTCATACCAGGCGCACCTTTGCAGGTACTCTGCTATGAGCGGGCCGATGACATCAGTTTTGGCGTATCCGGCGTGGTCACCCGTGCCAGGGGCATCCAGGCATCCTTTCCGGAACTGTCGTTGTCCGACATCCCTATGGCAGCACCCGTAACCCATGAAGAGGTACTCTATCTACTTGACCCGGTTGGCGCCAGCCGCCGTTCTTGCGGCATAAAAGCCCTGGACACCATGGCCGGGGTAATCGCCGGCAGTGATTTTGCTTGCAAACTGCCTTACATACCCCCCTTCCTCAGCAAACATAATGGCCTGGTTCTGTCGGTTGGCCAGTTCAGCCAATGGGTCGGTTCACAATTGATGGCCAACGGTCTGGTCCAGATCTGGCCTGGCATGCCGGTCAGTGAACCCTTGATCGAAGATGATCGCGTAGTCGGCATCAGGCTGGCTGACCAGGGGGTCAACAAGGATGGTTCTCCAACCGCAGCCATCATGCCTGGCATGGATATCCGCGCCGCCCTGACAGTTGTCGGTGACGGCCCAGTCGGCCCGGTCGGCCAGGCACTGGATCGCCATTTTGGCATGCCCGAAGGCAATCATGTCCGTGAGTGGGCAGTCGGCATGAAGGTGGTGGTGGAACTGCCGGAACGCTGCACACTGAAAGCAGGCACCGTACTGCACACCCTTGGTTTTCCCGAACCGGAGATATTCGGCTTTATGTATGTCTACCCCGACCGGGTAGCCTCGCTGGGTATCTTTGTACCATCCTGGTTTGACAGCCCGGTACGTGCCAGCTACCGCTATCTGCAGCACTGGATGATGCACCCAGCAATCTGGAAACACATCGAAGGTGGCACGCTACGCTCATGGGGGGCCAAAACCCTGCAGGAGTCTGGCAAACGTGGCGAACCGCTGATCGTTGGTGACGGATTCGCACGTATCGGGGAAGGCTCGGGCAGCACGAACATACTGTCCGGCTCCGGCTTTGACGAAGCCTGGGCAACCGGCGTCCAGCTGGCCGAAGGGATAATCGAGCTACACAAGGCCGGAAAACCGTTCACCAGGGATAATCTGGACAAGGCCTACCTGCAGCGTCGCCGGGGCAGCTGGGTGGAAAAGGAAGCCAGGCAGGCCAGGCAGGCCCGCGATGGCTTTCAGAAAGGCGTGCTGACCGGCCTGATCGGCATGGGCCTGACCGGCATGACCGGTGGTTTGCTTAACCTGGGTAGCGAAATCAAGCGTCCTTACGAACGCATACCCACACTGGACGAGTTCTGTAACGGTCGGATATCAAAGGACAGGCTGGACGAAATCCGCCATGAGGCCGCTTCGAAGGGGACTTCCATGAGCGACGCGGTCATGGACGGCATGGGTTGGCCGCAGATACCGCTGGATGGGAAACTGCTGGTATCCCAGCAGGATGCCCTGCTGATGGGTGGCAAGGTTCAGGCCTCACCCGGCTTTGCAGACCATGTGGTCTTCAGCGACCCCGAGCTCTGCAAGAACTGCACGCCCAAGCTATGCGTCGAGATCTGCTCAGGGCAGGCCTTGACCTACGGTGAAGCAGACGGTGTGCCCCTGTTCGATCGTGAAAAATGCGTACACTGCGGGGCATGCATGTGGAACTGCACCAGACCGGTTACTGAGGATCGCGAGCAGTGCAATATTACATTCAAAGCCGGTTCCGGTGGACTGCATTCGGCGGAAAATTAGTTCAAATACAGTCAACCACACACAGAGTTCTCAGAGAAAAGTAAATAGCATCTTTACTGAAAAGAAAACAGAGGAGTCACTGTTTTGCTTTTTCACAGAATTAATATCAAGAGGAGACCATAGTAATGACCGGAGGATTTCACATTGTAGTCTGCGGCAGTATTGTTCCTGACCCTCTGCAGACCCTTGCCCCGCAGGATGGAGCAATCCCGTCCCTGAAAAATGAAATGATGCTGCCGGCAGTGCTTGACCCGTGGGCAGGGCATGCCCTGTATGAGGCGGCCCATCTGGCCAAGCAGGTTCCTGGCAGCAAGGTATGGCTTGTCAGCCTCGGGCCAAAGGCAAAGTTACAACAACTGATGATGACCATTGCCCAGAAGGTCTCTTTTGAATTGGTCGTACTGGACGGCCCGGCCGGAGGTTTTACCGATCCCTGTGAGGTCAGTGCGGCCCTGGCCGGTGCTATCGGAAACATCGCCGGTCTTGATCGCTCACGACTGCTGCTGTTTGGCGGCTGCGCTTCAGCTTCACGTGATGCGGGCGTCACCATGCAGATGGTCGGGGAACATTTGGGGATCACAGATCAGTTTCTGGCCATTGACCAGCTTGATCTGCAAGCGGATGGATCCTTCCAGGTATTGGAGCGAATTGAAGGCGGTCAGTACCTGGCATCCAGTTGTACCGGCGCGCCGGCAGTTCTGGCCTGGGCAACCGGAAATCTCTCCGAACCGCCCAACAATCCACAGATCGGCATGGCCAACATGCGTACCATCATGCCGGCCCTGCAGAAGGCACAGCCAGCCCAGATCGGCGCTGCAGGCGTAAACTACTTGAGCGTGGAATTGCCGAAGCAGCAGCGTGAAACCAGGATCGTCAAGGATCTTTCAGAAGACGAGATCGCAGAAGAGATCGTTGCCTGGATCAAGGGTTAAGACCAGACCCAGGAACCATTACTCCGCTGCTGGCACAAGGCTGACTGCTTCAATTTTACATCCCATATGACGGCTCATAAATTTTGAGGAGGTTTTTTCTGAATGGAAAAGATTCTGTTTATTGCACATACAGAGGGTGACGGCACCCTTTCCAATATCACGCTTGAGGCACTTACCGCTGCAGCTGCACTGGCAGACAAGCTGGCTGACGCCACACTTATTACAGGACTTATCGGACATGATGTAAAGGCTGCCGCAGACAGTATCGCAACTTGCGGGACAGTAAAAACACTGGCTGTCGAGGGTCCGGATTATGCCGTTTCTCGCTATGCCTCTGACGCGGCGGCGATTGAGGCGCTGGTTCAGACGTCTGGAGCGACCATTGTGCTGGGTCCGGGCACGTCCCGCTTCGCCAGAGCAGTTCCCGGGGTGGTGCAGCGCTTGAAAGGTCGCATCGAGACCCACGTCAGCGGTCTTGATGTAACCGAAGGCACCTTGCAGATTCAACGCTGGTATTATCGTCAACGCATGGTGGCACGGCTCACCAGGGCCCAGCGACCGTGGTTCCTGCTGACCGATGCCGGTGTCTTCCCGGCCTGGAACGGTACCGCAGGCGCTGCAACGGTTGAGGCGGTAAACGTGAAACCGGGCTCTGATTTTTCACGGACACGTGTCATCGGCATCCAGTCTGCCTCAGGCAATTCCCAAACCATCAGACCCGATGCAGACGTGCTGTTTGTGGCTGGAGCAGGCTGGAGCAAAAAACAGGCAGACGGCCAGACACATGCAAAAGAAGCTGAAGAGCTGATCCTGGGCTTTCTGTCAAATTGCAATGCGTCGCTGGGCAGCAGTAAATCACTGGTTGACCAGTCCCACGAAGGCGAAGCCGTGCTTTCTTTCATGAGCCATCTTAACCAGGTCGGCCAGACCGGTTCCACGCCTCGCCACCCCAAGGGTCTTTCCACCTGTTGCCACGGTGAAGAACCCCATGCGGTCGGCTGGCGTTTCATCAACGAACGCCGGGCCATCAATCTGGATGCCAACTGCGGCTGGGCCCAGGGCAAGGCGGATGTACTCTATGTGGCCGACGCATTCAAGGTTATTACAAAGGTTAATCAACTGCTTGCAAAGCAGTAACTGTCTGGGTATGCAAAATGGCTAAGGACAGGTTTCCGGTTACTCCGGCAATCAGAATGCTGCGTGCTGAAAAGGTTGATTTCAGCAGCTACCTCTATAATTACGAGGAGCATGGCGGCACTGAAGTATCCGCCAGGGAGCTGGGTGTTGAAGAACACGCCGTTATCAAAACGCTGGTGATGGAGGATGATCAGAAATGTCCTCTGATTGTGCTGATGCACGGCGACATGCAGGTATCCACCAAAGAACTGGCCCGGCTGATCAACGTCAGGCAGATTGTACCATGCACGCCGGAAGTAGCGCAGAGACATTCCGGATACATGGTCGGCGGCACATCGCCCTTCGGGACAAGGCACCCTATGCCGGTCTACATGGAAGCCAGTATTGAAGCACTGGAACTGATCTACATCAACGGCGGCAAACGAGGATATCTGGTTGGCATCAGACCGGCCGACCTTGTACGGGTACTCAAGCCCACAGCAGTAAAAGTAGGCATTTGACAGCAGAGGAGGACGGCATGTTACGTAAGGCCCAGATGAACGATATCAAGGATATCCACAAGCTGCTGATGGACTACGCCAGCAAGGGGGACATGCTTTCACGCTCCCTGTCCGAGTTATATGAATGCTTGAGGGATTTCAACGTATATGAAGAAGATGGGCGTCTGCTGGGCACGGCAGCGCTTCATATGGTCTGGAGCGACCTGGCGGAAGTGCGCTCTGTTGCTGTGGTAGCTAATTCGTCAAAGAAAGGAATCGGTAGCATGCTGGTGCAGGCATGCATTGACGAGGCACGCAGCCTGGGACTCAAAAAAGTTTTTTGTCTCACCTACAAACCTGATTTCTTTGCAAAATTGGGCTTCAAGCTGGTAGACAAATCGGAACTGCCGCACAAGGTTTGGAGCGACTGCCTCAAATGCCCAAAATTTCCAGACTGTGATGAAAACGCGATGATTCTGGAGCTTTAATAATAGGAGGATGGCTGAAGGTGGCAGGCTGAAGTTGAGCCTTTTCCCTTCAGCCTTCAGCCTGGTTACCTGCCTATATGTAATACATGAAACGGTGCGTTTCTTCTTTTGCTATCCCCAAAGCCTGACCACGCTCACACAGATGCTGCAGGGTCAGACTGCCAAAATAACTATTCAGCAAGTTTCCTGCTTCTTCCCAGATGGTCTGGGTTACACATCTGCTTTTCAGCGAGCACTCTTCCTTTGGAGAGCCTCCCTGCCCCGAAGTAACACAATCCACCATCTTTATGTCCTGCTCCGTTGCATTAATGATCTCAAGCAAGGTTATCTGACTGGGTTTTCTGGCCAGACAATAGCCGCCCTGCGGACCGCGCTTGCTCTTAAGTATGCCGGCCTGTTTAAGGTGTTGAAATATCTGTTCAAGGTAACGCGGCGAAATCTGCTGCCGTCGGGAGATATCCTGGATCTGGGCCGGAAAACTGCCGCATTGGTAAGCAATATCAAACATGGCCCTGAGCCCATATCTGCTTTTGGTTGTAAGACGCATGGCACCCCCCCCCGTTTTTATCAATCAGGTCAGTTAAATACAATAACACACCACTTCTGTCAAGATAACACAGGGGTTCGCACGAAATTCACCATCAAAACAGAGTAAAACAGGCATCATCCGGTCATTATTGCGCCCTTGCAATGGTCACGACCAGCACCCTTTCCGCTCCACCAGCCCTGAGCACACGGGCACACTCATCCACGGTACTGCCGGTGGTAATCACATCGTCCACCAGTATCACCCGCCGGCCTGACACATCAACACTGCCGGATAGCTTGAAGGCCCCTCTTACATTCTGCCGCCGTTCACTGGCAGAAAGATTGATCTGTGGTTCTGTCCAGCGCACCCGTTGCATCGCCCTGCGCTCCAGCGGCATGCCCCATTCGCATGAAAGCAGCTCACCCAGCAGAATGGACTGATTGAATCCCCGCTGCCTGATGCGCCGCACGTGGAGCGGCACCGGCACAAGCATGTCAGCACCCAAGGCAAATGATGCCACCCTTTCAGCCGTGAGCAGCGCCAGCGGACGACGCAGATGGGTGCGACAATCATACTTGAGACCATGAATCATCTCGCGACAAATCCCATCATAAACAACTGCCGCCCGCGCCTGATCATAATGTGGACGGTCATGCAGGCAGGCACCGCACACATGATCGTGTGCCGCACCGTCGAAACTCTTTCCGCAAACCGTGCAAAACGGTGGTGTAATAAATCTGACAGATGCCAGACAGTCTGGACAAATATGAACTCTACCGGCCCCGGAGATCCAGGACCGGCAGATATGGCAGCGGGGTGGGAATAAAAAATCCAGCAGGGCGGTGGACATTTCGCTCAGCATAGAAATACTAGAATCCCAGTTCTGCGTTTACCACCAGTACATGCAGATCCGTAAGACGCGGCTTCCGCTCGATTACCGTAGTAATGCGGCAGATGCGCTCGGGTGAATTGCAGTCACTGCAAAATCCTGTGGATGCACAGGGTGTCTTGAAGTTTAGGCGTTTGGCGTTGGGCGGCGTAGCCCGGTCTTTCACCCTCTGAATGGCGTCCTGCACCGTGCCTTCAACCAGCTTGTTGCGCCCGGCCACTACAATTACCTTGCGCGGTCCGAAAAACATCGAAGCGACACGGTTACCAGTGGCATCGATATTCACCAGCGCACCGGATAGAGTCAATGCGTTACAGCCGGACAAAAACAGGTCACAGGTCAATTGGCGGCGCATGATCTCAAGTCTTTGCTCCATGGGCAGGTCATGACGGCTATGATTGAGAATTTCCATGCCCTGGTCACGCAAAGCAGCTTCAACCCCCAGGCTGGCCACAGACATGGAGCCGCCGAAACCGATACTCACAGCATCTTTGGCCTGTGAAACAATATAGTCAAAGGCCTCCTGCGGCGTCGACATGTAGGCAGCCGTAAAACCATGTTGTTCAAGTGACGTAACAGCCTTGCGACATTTCTGTTCATTGGTCCAGTGGACCAGCTCTTCGGTCAAAGACATGCAGGACCTCCTTGATTCAATTGATTAGCAAACAGATCGGGCATCGTTATCGATCCAGAATGCGCACATGCCTGATCATTACTGTTTCTGCCGGCAGGTCATCGAATCCTGGCGAATAGCTCTTCCTGGCTCTAGCGATGCGGTCAACCACATCCATGCCGTCCACAACCCGGCCGAACACCGCATAACCGTAACCGCTGCTGCTGGTGTTACGATGATCCAGGAATGGATTATCAACCGTGTTGATAAAAAACTGGGCTGTAGCAGAGTCCACAACACCTGTCCGCGCCATGGCAACTGTGCCGCGACGATTTTTCAGTCCGTTGACAGCCTCATTCCGGATCGGCGCCTGCACCGGCTTCTGGGTCAGATCTGGGGTAAAACCGCCCCCCTGGATCATGAATTCCCGAATCACACGGTGGAAGATTGTGCCGTCATAGAAACCCTTGCGCACATAGGTGAGGAAGTTTTCCACCGATATCGGCGCATCTTTGGCATACAACTCGATCCTGATGTTTCCCTTACTGGTCTCCATCAGCACCTGTGGATTTTGAACCGGCTGGGCGAAAGCTGCCCCGCCAATACCGATCAGGAGCGCTGCTGTCAGCAGAAGTTTTTTTAACATAATTTACCCCATGTCCACATGTATTTAATACTGCTTGAATCCATGATGAATCAAGCCTTCCCGGCAGGGAGAACAACTACGAATTCTGCGCCCTGGCCAGCTATGCTGTGGGCCTCGACCCGACCGCCATGGGCGGCTACCAGTTCACGAACAATCGCCAACCCCAGGCCAAGTCCGCCCCCCTGCCCCTTGAAGAAACGTTCAAACACAAAGGGCAGCTCCGCTTCAGCAATTCCGGGGCCGTTATCACTGATAGAAATATAGACCCCGTCTTGGCAGACAGCTGCTCTGACAACGGTACAGCCACCGCGGGTAACGGCCCTGCATGAATTGGAAATCAGGTTAATCATAATCTGACTAAGCCGATCCGGATCAGCATACAGCATCAAACCTACCGGGCATTCAAGCTGGATTATTGCGCCCTTTTCACCGAACAATCGTTCAAAGCGACCTGTAATTGCATCTAGGTGGAAACGGAGGTCAAGCAGCTCACAATTGAGACTTAAGGCCGCCGCCTCTGCCCGGGTCAGGTCGTCAAGACCATTCAATATCGCTGTCAGCCTGACCGCTTCCGCATGCATGGACTGCAACCCTTCGCGGCTCATCGGCAGAACACCGTCAATCATCCCTTCCAGCTCACCGGAGATAATCGCCAGCGGGGTGCGTAATTCATGGGCCGCGCTGGAGACCAGCCTGCGACGCAGTTTTTCCTGGGCCTCGAGACTATCAGCCATATGATTGAAACTGCCAGCCAGACTGACCATTTCGCGCGGTCCGGACCCTTTGACACGCCGAGCCAGATTGCCGGACGCAATTTCAGCAGATGCCTCGCATAGTTCCTGAATCGGCTTGGACATCCACCGCGCAGCCAGTAGGCTAAGCACCAGCACTGCCAAACCAAGTGCTGCCGTTGTATAAAGCAGAAAGCGGTTGGATGAACGAATAAATGTCTCTTCCTTGACGGGATAGAGCAGGCGCGCTTCCAGCCTTCCTGACTCTTTACCACGATAAAACAGGGGATAGACGACGTATTCGCTATCAGTATTCCGAAGACTGTAATTGCCAGCCTCCATTACACGGCGGGCGGCAGCGGCGGGCAATGATGCAATTGCCGCTTTGGTATCAAGCACCATTCTACCGGCATCGTCGAAAACCCTGCTTTCCACCCCCACCATCATGGCCCAGATCAGTCCATCTGCCATTAAGCCGGCATCCCACCCGCCCCGCTGGATGTAGTGGCCCTCCAGGCCGGCAATCACACATTGGATTCGGTCCTGAGACTCGCCATCCATGTATTTGCCAAAATCATTAATAATCAGGGTTCTGATCAGGAAGGCAGCGGATAGCGCCACCAGGGAAACCGCGACAAGCATGATGAGTAACTGGCTACGCAGACTAGTGAACATCAGGCTCCCCACAGAAAATGTAGCCTACGCCGTAAACAGTCTTGATCAACTCGGGATGGCGGCTATCCCGCTCGATTTTCTGGCGCAGATTTTTGATATGCGCATCCACACTACGCTCATAACCATCGAATTGATATCCAAGCGCCCTGGTGACAAGCTCATCCCGGCTGAATGTCCTGCCAGGTGCTTCAGACAATACCGCCAGCAACTTAAATTCGGTAGCGGTCAGGGGTATCGGTTGCCCGTGGAGAGCGATCTCATGTCGGATGCCGTCAAGCACCATTTGTCCGCCATTAAAACTAAGCGGACGTTGCGAAGCATCAGCGCCGTCATAGCGTTTCAGCACAGCCTTGAGCCGATAGACCAGTTCCCGCGGACTGGCTGGTTTGACAACATAGTCATCCGCTCCCAATGCAAAACCGGCAATACGCTCTTCCTCCGACGACTTGGCAGTCACCATGATGATCGGCATATTGCCAAGCTCTCGCAGATCAAGACAAAGCTCCTCACCACTCGCATCCGGCAGCCCCAGATCAAGAATCACGGCCAGCGGCAGTTCTCTGGAAGCACGTTCCAGCGCTTCCTTGGATGTGGCAGCATGCACAACCCGGAAATCCGCCCCTTCCAGATAAGCCCGAACAATCCGGGCCAACTTATGATCGTCTTCCACTATGAGAACCGGTCTTCGCACCACACCCACCCAATTAACAATAGTCTGTAATTATGGCCAAACTGGAAGAACACTGCATTGAACCTCTGACACTAGCACCATACTCTACTGAATCAATAAATCGAACGACTTCGACCACTCCGCTTGTGAATAATTACCTTATCCAGCAGCCTGCCGTCCTTGTCAAGGATGTCAACTACATAGTGCCAGGGACGCTCGATCACACGATCAATCTTCACGTCATCAGGATAGTGCGCCCTAATGCGGCGAATTGCTTCTTCCCGAGTCAGTACGGGGTAACAAGCCCCATACTTGCCCCCCCGTTCGCGATGTAAACGGGGGCCAGAGGGGCTGTGACCACGAAAATAGTCCGGGGCAAGATAATACCCCTGCCCAACCCCTGTTCGTGGCTCATCCGGTTGCTCTGCCGTTTCGGCTACTGCGGGGTAGATTAGCCAACACAGTATTAATAGTTGAATGAAGATATTGTAAACGATCATATTGCTATTCCCGGTCGAAACCTGTTTCACCAAAACATTCGGCCGGGATATGAATCACACATCCCGGCCGTCTGCCCAGTTGAAATGCCTATTTTGCGGGAGGAACCGGAGGAGCCGCCAAATATGGGCAATCCTCCATCATGCCGCCACCCATACCACCATGCATCCTGTGTGCTTTGTGGCCCCTGTGACTCTTGTAACCTTTTCCAGCCTTCTGCCCAGCCGGAAATCCGGCCTTTTGTCGAAGTTCCATGAGTTTCGTCCGCAAGGCCCCTATCTCACCTTGCAATTTTCCAATTACATTTGCATCCGGCTTGTCCTTGATGCACTCCTTCTGCAGATCGAAATGTTTGTTCATCATTTCTTGCCGCAGAGGCAGTGTTTCAGCCAGGTGCTTTTTGTGAGCTTCTGCTTTGGGGCCGGTCATGCCAGGGCCAAAACAACCATCCGGACCGGACATGGGTCCCCTGGCCATTGCAGTTCCTGCACTCAACGCAACTACTACCAAGGCTGCCAATAATTTTTTCATTTTACTGTACTCCTTTCTGATGTGTGATGATTTCAGCATAGGAAATAAACAAGAATACAGCATGAAGAAGATGTGAAAGATTATGAAGATCAAACCAGCAAAACACTGAATCAGAAAACGCCCTGCTTAGGTTCAAGAAAACAGGGCAGCCATCACTGACAGCTTTATCTGCTATTCCACAATTCGGGTTGATCTGATAAAAACCGGCTCAAGCGGCACATCGCCGTGCCCATTCTTGCTGCCGGTTTTCACGGCGCGGATCTGATCAACCACATCCAACCCTTCCAGCACCTGACCGAACACGCAATATCCGAAACGATCCGGCTGTTTACCCTGGTGGTTCAAAAACGGATTATCGACCGTGTTGATAAAGAACTGACAAGTGGCCGAGTCCACGACAGCGGTGCGAGCCATGGCCAGTGTCCCGCGGGTATTCGACAGACCGTTGGTCGCTTCGTTTTTGATGGCAAATTTGGGTTTTTTCTGCTCCAAATTTTCATTCATACCGCCGCCCTGGATCATGAAATCCTTGATAACTCGGTGAAAGACAAGGCCATCGTAAAAACCATCCTTGACATAACCCAGAAAGTTTTTGACTGTGATGGGGGCCTTTTCCTTGAAAAGCTCCACCTTGATATCACCCATGGATGTTTCGATCAGGACCTGCGGATTCTGTTCCGACGACATATTTATGCCTCCATTTTTGATTAATAATACTGCAATATTTGTGTGTCAATTTATCATATTGCCCTGCAAATCGAAACATTTTATACGCGTGGACGCTGCAATAGCTTGTTTTCAATAACAATCAACGGCATAATAAGACCTTTGAAACATCCATGATTCGGGGTACCGATGAACCATAAAGAAATCTGGACTACGTTAAAGATCCTCACCTGGACCAGGGAGTTTCTTGGCAGAAAAGGCATTATAAACGCGCGCCTGGAAGCCGAGTGGATACTTTGCGCCGCAACAGGTCTTGACAGGGTCGGCCTTTACCTGAATTATGACAAGCCGCTCAACGAGGTGGAATTGGCCAGTTTCAGGGAGATGGTCTCACGCCGGGCCAGACGCGAACCCCTGCAGCATATCCTGGGGACCCAGGAATTCTGCGGTGCGGATTTTACTGTATCTCCGGCTGTGCTGATCCCCCGCCATGATACAGAAACACTTGTCCATGAAGCTGTGAACCGGATGCCGCAGGCGGAAAGCATACTGGACATCGGTACAGGCAGCGGATGCATTGCGATCACACTTGCCAAACTGATGCCCAACGCCCGTGTCACGGCGGTCGATATTTCCGAACCGGCCCTGCAAGTAGCTAAAGAGAATGCCGCCAGGCACCAGGTTCATATTGATTTCAGGCTTGGATCATTGTTTGACCCTGTTGCAGAGCAGACTTTTGACCTGATTGTCTCAAACCCGCCCTACATACCCTCCGACGAGATCAAGATGCTCGAGCCTGAGGTCAGCAGCGGCGATCCGCTAACCGCATTGGACGGCGGGATCGATGGGCTCGAATTCTACCGCAGTATTATTCCTGCAGCCATCCATCATCTCACACCTCACGGCTGGCTGCTTCTGGAGGTCGGAGCCGGTCAAGCAACAGAAATCAGGAATATTTTCATCAACAATAGCGCTTATGACATACCAGTTACCGCGGTTGATAACTGTGGTATCGAAAGAGTTGTCGGCGCAATGCGCAAGGATTAGATCATGTCCACTGACAGGGCCGAATTGATTATGGGTAATGCAGATCTGCTGGCCGGACCTGCTGTTGTCAGCAGGGCAATTGCGCGCATGGCAGGTGAAATAGCCGGGGCGCTTGCAACAACCAATCCGGTTGTCCTCTGCGTAATGAAAGGCGGTCTAATATTTGCCGGTCACCTGTTTACGCAGTTGAACTTTCCCATGGAAATCGACTATGTACATGTTACGCGTTATGGAGAACATACCTGTGGCAAAACATTGAACTGGGCTGCCACACCATGCACACCACTGAAGGACAGAATTGTGCTGCTGGTTGATGACATACTGGATGAGGGTGTAACCTTGGCAGAAATTATAAAATACTGTCAGCAACAGGGTGCGGAAAAAGTCTACACTGCCGTACTCGTCGACAAACAGCACGGCCGAAAATGCCTTGAGCTCCCCACTGCCGACTTCACCGGCCTGTACATGCAGGATCGCTTCCTGTTCGGGTTCGGGATGGACTGCCAAGGCTACTGGCGTAACGCCAACGGTATTTTTGCTGTCAGGGATTGAATCAGAAAAGAAAAGAGCCGTATGGTAAAACTACCATACGGCTCCTATCGTGCAACACACCAATCTGTCACACTGCCAAAATCTCATCAGAACATGTTCTGTTTACCGCCCTTTGGACAGATCCTTGTCCGGTCCGTTCTGACGGGATTCATCCAACTGACCATTTGCCCTGGCGCTCATCTGCAAGGCCTCCGAAGAAAGGGTGACCGTATCGGTTTTACCCCCCTGCACGGAACCTATCGCTGACTGCTGCTGCTGGACGTTATAGGCATTTGATTCCGCCCTGGCAGTCGGATTGATGTAAGAAGGGTTAGCCGTTACGATTGTAGGAGATAGTTGAGCGATTGACATATTTTACCTCCAATAGACACCATCTGCTCCATGTATCGTCATTATAGCACAGAACTGCAGTTATTTTTCAAGCATTTATAAACACTGCCATAACCAGCCATGCAAACAGGTTCATTTTCTGTTGCGCCGTTCTGCCAAAGAAACCACCTTGGTGGATGTGTTTTCAGCAGCACTCCCTGGCGCATCGCTGTTTGCCTTGGATTCTTTCAATACCTGCTGTTCCTCAGCAGGTGACACTACCGGGTCAAGTCTCAAAGGAGTACCACCCATGGTAAAATCAGCACCTTCAATCTGGTATTCATCAAGTATCCAGGTAAAAACCTGAAGCGGAAAAGTGAGCGCAAGCAACTTGACCTGCCACCAGCCAGGTTTGACATCGGGAGAGATGTCTTCTATACGGGCATAGAAACCAGGTTTATTATCAACATTCACCAGCACGATATCATTGATAGTAGCCATTCTGACCTCGCTCGACATAAAACGTAGTATTATTGAACAACGGAACTATCACCAATAAAAAGGCCATGATGACTTAATCTGTCATATGCCTGTTGTAACATGCTCTCATAAGGAGGGCATGTCATGAATATACAAGAGTTTCGCAAACAGTTTCC
>Ga0116183_1001729_pt1 | contig 24375 bp, 13 predicted proteins | sample AD_UKC078_MetaG_FD_89753 | JGI IMG/M metagenome (GOLD analysis project Ga0116183, IMG submission 89753) | Active sludge microbial communities of municipal wastewater-treating anaerobic digesters from USA - AD_UKC078_MetaG | ecosystem: Engineered > Bioreactor > Anaerobic > Digestate | place: USA... | reverse complement strand
CTACGGGTTCACCTTCTACGGGTTCACCTTCTACGGGTTCACCTTCAACGGGTTCACCTTCAACGGGCTCACCTTCTACAGGTTCACCTTCTACGGGTTCGCCTTCTACAGGTTCACCTTCAACGGGCTCACCTTCCACGGGCTCGCCTTCTACCGGCTCACCTTCAACTTCGCCTTCAACAGGGCTGACAAAAGGCCACCACGTTCCTGCGCCAACCGTACTGCCGGAAAGGGTTTTTCCTACTTCTAATGGTGTCGCAGATGCTGGCGTATCGTTGCCGCTGGCACCGACCACAGGCACTGGTGCAAGCGACATAACGAGTGCTGACAAAAGCAGGCACCCAAATGCAACAGTCAAAAACCGTGTGGACATTGACAATATCCTCCTTCTTTTCGACCGGGGGATCCGGTACGGTTGAAAAAGCAGTGCAATTGGCTGAACGAGTGCCAGTCAACACCCTGCCTGTCCGTGCAGTAAAATCTAAAACAACTTTATCAACACTACTCATCAGTAACTTTAAAAGTTTAACATATGACATGCACAATGTCAAACATTAAAATTTCGGCTTTTCCAAGTAAACACTTAGAAACAGAGCATGACAAGAAACGGAAATTGCAGGCTTTTTACCGAGAACAGCAGCAATGTCAAAAAAACAACTCAATGCGGTATTATGTTCCGTTCGCTGAAGAAATAATTTAAATCTGCAAAATAGTCTGATTTGAAAAATAATAATAGTAGGCTTGTGTGATTTATCAAAAATTCTATGGGGATTCAATTTTTAAGAGTGCTGCCTAAGCGGGTCACCGTCGTTCTTGAACGACTTCTGATATCTATAGTACAAATGAAAGCCGAAAGTATTACTCTAAAGAAGTAGTGCCGGCACTGCTGGTGGCCGGATATTAGTGCTTTCGAAAATCCCGGCATAAATTCCGGATACACATCCTTTTCACACAAATACCCATGCCGATGAAATTTTACGCACGCCTCTCTTTTCGCACAGCGCTATGAAAGGAACACTAAATTTACTTCTTGCGATACAACTGCATAAGAAAGTAAAGCGACCAGCCACTTAGGTGACTGGCCGCTGACAATTAACAGGAAACTGGGTCAGAAGTCAATAGGCGGCCAAACCGGTCTGCCAAGCAGCATGCTGCCGATCCAGAGGGCAAGCAGCGTCAGGCCACCGAGCAGAACGCCACCCAACCCGACTTCAAATCCGGCACAGCCGCATCCTTCGTCTTCGCCTTCTTCACCTTCCACAGGCTCCCCTTCTACAGGCTCCCCTTCTACAGGCTCACCTTCTACCGGTTCGCCTTCCACAGGTTCACCTTCTACAGGCTCACCTTCCACAGGTTCACCTTCCACAGGCTCCCCTTCCACAGGCTCCCCTTCCACGGGCTCACCTTCTACAGGTTCACCTTCTACAGGTTCACCTTCCACAGGCTCCCCTTCCACAGGCTCCCCTTCCACGGGCTCACCTTCTACAGGTTCACCTTCCACAGGCTCCCCTTCCACAGGCTCCCCTTCCACGGGCTCACCTTCCACGGGCTCACCTTCTACAGGCTCACCTTCCACAGGTTCGCCTTCCACGGGCTCCCCTTCTACAGGCTCACCTTCCACAGGCTCCCCTTCCACAGGCTCCCCTTCCACAGGCTCACCTTCCACGGGCTCACCTTCCACGGGTTCCCCTTCCACGGGCTCACCTTCCACGGGTTCACCTTCTACAGGTTCCCCTTCCACGGGTTCACCTTCCACGGGTTCACCTTCCACGGGCTCACCTTCCACAGGCTCCCCTTCTACCACTTCTTCTCCCTCGGTACCTACATCACAAGTACGAACAACGATGTTTCTCACTGCAGCAGCAGTACCTGATTCGCCGCCTCTAAATTCGTAAAGAAGTTCGTAACTGCCTTCTGTATAAATCCAGGAAGTAGTTGCAAGAGCATGAGCAATATTGTCCAGGCCGTACAGAACCTCGTAACTGCCTTCTGTATAAATCCAGGAAGTAGTTGCAAGAGCATGAGCAATATTGTCCAGGCCGTACAGAACCTCTGCGCCGGCAAAGGAGATGACAATAGAAGACGCCAGCGCATCAGACCAGACGTCAGTACCTTCGAAGACCAGGGCAGCAATCCCGGGCTCCTCATACCAAATAACCGGCAAGCCATCTGCCGGCGCCTCCTGCAAGCAGTAAAAAAGCGTGCTGTCGCCTGCTAAGATCAGTTCAAGATCGCTCTCTCCTTCCGTTTGAGCATACACTAAAGGGGCGAGGAAAAACAGCACAGCCGTCAGCACAACAGCCTTTTGTCCATGAAAGAAAGCGTTCTGGCGCATAAGAATCCTTTTCCGTTTTAGTCAGCGAACTGAACAGAGGTTGAATACCCGCTACATTCCCGGATACGTTTTTTTTCGTGCAAACACGCACACACTGTAAATGAAGAGTTCGACCCTTTATGCTCTCAACGCCATGAGAGGACGCCACATTTATACTGGCGATAAGTATACGAATACACAAAAACAAAGCGACCAGCCACTTGTGTGGCTGGCCGCAAAATATTAACAGGAAACAGGCTTAGAAGTTAACAGGCGGCCAAACCGGTCCACCGAGCAGCATACTGCCGATCCAGAGGGCAAGCAGCGTCAAACCGCCGAGCAGAACACCGCCCAAACCGACTTCAAAGCCGGCGCAGCCGCAGCCTTCGTCTTCACCTTCACCCTCGCCCTCAACAGGCGTCTCACCTTCCACAGGCGTCTCGCCTTCTACGACTTCACCTTCCACAGGCGTCTCACCTTCCACAGGCGTCTCGCCTTCTACAGCTTCACCTTCTACAACTTCGCCTTCTACAGGTTCGCCTTCTACAGGTTCGCCTTCTACAGGTTCGCCTTCAACGGGTTCACCTTCTACAACTTCGCCTTCAACGGGTTCACCTTCAACAGGTTCACCTTCCACGGGCTCACCTTCTACTGGCTCACCTTCCACGGGCTCACCTTCCACGGGCTCACCTTCTACTGGCTCACAACTTTCGCTGACGACCAAAGTACGAACTACAGGCGCAGCATCGCCATAAGTATAATTAAGTGTATAGGTTCCAAGATTGTAAATCCAGTCTGTATAGACAGCCAGACCGGCACCGATAGATTTGAGGTTGTAGATATCGTAAACAACACCTTCCGACTCAAAGGTCACTGTGACGGCTTCCGACATTGTTTCGGGGTTCCAGATATCTACGCCGTCCACAAGAAGGCGCGAGAGACCGGGCTCGTCATACCAAATTCGCGGCAAATCATCAGCTTTTTCTGGGGGCGCCCATTCAATGCACATTTCCTGAGGGCCAGCAAGTTCAATAACGGTTTGGCCGTACGCCTGTACAGCCCCTGAAAGCAACAGGCACAGCAGAACGGGAACCAGAATTTGTTTACGCATAGGACACATTCTCCTTTGTTGTGATGAAATAAACCGCTTAAAAGCAAACAAAACAAATTGACCAACATTCACCTTACAAAGACAGACTCTGACTGCCAGTTCAAAACATTTACCTGCAGCCACGGACCTGTCTCCAAACTCACTCAACTCACAGTGTAGCATATCTCCTTTTATTTGTCAACAATTGGGCAAAATAATGGACGAAATAAGAGCGAAAAGACAAAGATTCAGGAGCCCGCAGCTGGGATGATTCGACGCATCCGGAATCTACCCGGGACGCTCTCCCGTATTCTGAGCCAGCGATTTTTTATTTGACCAGCAGGTTAGAGGAACCAGTCACGAAACTTTCCCGGATTGAGGCGAAGCCTGAAACTGTCGCTGTCAACCTTTCAATTACCCTACAATCGAACTGCTCCAGAAGTTTCATATTTGTAAAAGAAAAACCCGCATGGCTTTTTCCACCATGCGGGCTTGTTTACACATCAGAAATGCGAAGGGTCAGCGGATGCGCTGATTCCGTACGAGACCGCGGAGAAAATCCAAATAGTCCGCCACAGGCATCCGCTCGGAGGACTCTTCAACAAGTGGGTCCTCGCCGGCTTCCGCCTCTTCTCCCTCTGTCGCTGGAAGTGCTTTGGTCTCGGCTGGCGGATTCACTTCAGGATCATCGCGCGACATATCCAACACTTCCTCTCCACTGGTCTCATCCAGAAAGATATTCACTTTACTGCGCAGACCACCGAAGGGCATGAGGCCATATCCCGGATAATCTACAAGATACAGCAGCACCTGTTCATCCCGCGTAAAATTGGGAAGCCCGGGCACCGTCATGGCGAGGGATCCGTAAATACCGCCGATAACAGTGAAGGTAAGATTCGATCCCCGGTTAACATTTCCTTTGACCACGTCCTGCACTTTCAATACCACATCCGTAAAGATGCGGTTGTTCCGGTCAAAACGGGTCTGCGTCGACTCGATCTTCCCTGTCACAATGACCTGCGCTTTGGCTACAAGATCCTGAGTCGGGACAGGCAGTTGTCCGGCATGCGCCATGACCGGCACAAACAACAGAAGCAGAAGCACTGCCGTAACAGCCGCCGCTTTAAGAAAACGCTTCCGCGCCGTGAACAAAATGCCAGGCACCGCAACAAGTGCAAGGAACCACCAGCCGGTTGTTTCCAGCAGTGCCGCAAGAAGCTCCGTCACGCTGCGCGCCATACTCAACAGGATACCATGCTGCTGGAGCTGTCTGGAGAGGAAGGGCGACACGCGATAAAATCCATCTACCAGCGCCGTGCCCAGCGCAGACTGAAGCAGGGCGTCGTCTCTGAAAGCGCGCAGTTTGTTATTAAATCCTCTCAGTCCGCCTGTACCGCCACCGGAACCGCCCAGGCTGTTTATCGTCGGAATCGTGCCGCCATCGGTGACGATATCACCGATACCATCGGGATTTTCGATGATGTTCATGGGGCATACTGTATCGGGATCACCAAACATGGGCACATTGGTCGGTAACAGATGAGGAAGCGTTTTTCCTGAGATTTTGCTGACCACAGTATTCTTCTCAAAGCTCCAGGCGAGCGGCGTGCCCACCGAATTGTTGTCCATGCCGTAAATATTACCGTCTTCGTGATAGACCTCGGAAGGATAATTGGTGCTGAAGAAGTCAGCGGGCCGGGGACTCGTCGTATAGCTGATCGGGAAGTCACCCTGCAGACTGTCAAAATCAGAAGCACTCATGCCCGGGGGCGCCTGACGGTCATAGCCTATACCATTCAGCGGATTGATGGTCATCACATAAGAAGGCTCATAAAACTCGTTGCTTCTTCCCGGTACTTCCATCTGTTTCCAAAGCCCGTGCAATGCAAAGCGACCGCTCAGCTGCGGGCTTTCATGTCTCTGATAGAAACCGGTCATGGTGCTGAAAAGAGGAACGCGCTGATCTGAGTCGTTGCCGGAAAGACTTGCCCAGGCAACCACATGCGCACCGGAGACCGGCTGAGGCGGAATACCCGTTGTGCGGCGGACATGAGTCCAGGCCTCCTGTGCAATACTGAAGAAATTACTCTGCCCGTCCTTGCGCGGATACAGCCAGGAAATACCGGAAATATCATCAGGCGCAAGATCACGCCAGCCGCCCGTATAGTCACCATACGAGGATTCACTCAGGAAATAGATGGGGAACATGGTCGGAGTAGCACCGATGGCATGGGGCAGTCCGTCCGCCCCGGTCAGCTGCAGAACCGCAGGCTCAACGGGCAGCCCGCCGGCTGCACCCGGAAGTGTTACAGAATTGAAAGGATCAAGATTGTTCAGGGGCGTGAACGAAAGACCCAGCAGCTGACCGACCTGATGCGTCACTGTTGACTGCAGATCCAGCACACCAAAAGTAGTTGCTGCAAGCAGGCCTGGACGGTGCAGACTCGCATTCACGACAATATCACAATCAAGAATGGTGCCTGCTGGAACCATAACTGCATTATTGCCCACAGGCATGACCGTTGCATCAATCGTATACAGCACAAAAGTCAGCGCCGGCTGGAAGCTGTCAAGACCGGGCACCAGAAAGTCTGTTTCGTCAGGTTGTCCGTAACCGTCCAAAGAAGAAACATCTGTTACCTGCATGTACACCATGGGCAGGTAGTCTGCGCCCACAGCAGCCGGTAAAATCGGGTCTTCGATCGCACCGGCAAAGCGAAACGCCACATAGCTGGACGGCACGTTTTCCCAGGTGTCAAAGGCGGCACGGACAGCCTCGACCTCCGCCGGAGTAAAGCCCCGGGGACCGCTTTCAATACGGAATTCCAGCCCTTCTCCTTTATCAACGGTGCCGTTCCCGTCCGTGTCAAATTCATGCATTGCCCAGGTGGCAAAGCGCAGCTGCTGGAAGAAATTCCATCCGCCTTTAGGGAAAAAAGCGTGACCCGGTGCCGCTGCAAAAAGAAGCAGCAGGAGCAGAGGCAGCGTAATTCGCACGGCCCGGCGACGCATCGCAAAAAGCACTGAACCCAGAATCGCCAGAAGCAGCAGATCGCCATTTCTGCCGGAGGTTCCCCGGGCAGCATCAGGACCGCAGCCGAGCAATCCGGCTTTGTTCCGGATTTCCGGATTAATGTACTCGACACCATCGACCAGAACCGCCTGACCGCCATTGGCGCCCTGGGCACGCACAGATACATTCAGTTTGCCGGGTACCGGCAAGCCGCCCTGAGGCCATCCGATCTTCATCGCAGTGCCGTCGGCGGAAACATCCAGAATCGGCATCATTGTCTCTCCGAAATGAACTGTTATGAAATCATTTCCGGCAAAGTTTGCACCTTTCAGCACCACCGGGAAATCTTCTTTCCGCACTTTATTCGGAAACACTCCGAAAATTTTCGGACCATTCACAGTGACCGTGTTGCCCAGCGTGAACAGGTCGGAACGACTCATTTCATCGCCTGTCTGCGGGTTGCGGATCACAAGGGTAACCGGTGACTGCGGAATAATGCCGTCGCGCGTTTCGATGGCTACGTGGAGCTCCTCATTGGCGGCGCGCAGAACAGTCACTGCATAACCACTCAGGCCCACCATCGGTTCCGTACCGAAATTTTTGCCCTGAATCAGGAAATCAAAAGGCTGTCCGGGAAGAGTCTGCACCGGCAGCACCCGCTGGGAAACCGAATCTATGCTGAGCGAGCGCGGGCTGACCGGACGTTTGCGGGCGGTAACAACGCCGGACCGTGCCTTCACGGCACTGTGACTGCGAATCCAGTTGTACCCGCTGTTATCCGGACGCTGACCGGCACGGTTCGCATCCAGGAAGTAGTAAAGCGGCGGTTCTTTGAAATAGCTCACAAAGCCAAGGCCACGCTCCGCCCAGAGAAATTCCCTGAATTTTTTATAGTCGTGCCTGTCTTCTCCCGGCAGGCTCGCCCAGATATGCGGGTCGGGCTCTGTGGGTGTAGCGGGACCCCAGGACACAATACCTGCACGGAGTTGATCGCCCACATGCATCTCATTGGAAGCGCGGACAACGACAAAGAAGTCCGGTCCGCTTTCATAATCGGCGCCGGCAGCACCGAAGCCGTCGTAAATCCACTGCCTGTTTCTGGGCTGGCGATCCCGTGCTTTCGGAAAGTCGCCTGTGCCGGGAAGAGAGAAGCAGAAGCGCACTTTCATCGTATCGCCGGTCTGACCGAAGAAACGGGGAGGACAATCCAGCGACAGCGGGATATCAATATCCGGATCAAAAACACCGTTCCGGTTTGCGGGATGGTTGTCATTGTCACGATACAGCGCCACGCCGCTCACCTGCTGATCTATATCAAGAGGAAGGAGATCGGTCAGCGGGTTGAAGGTGTTGTGTGTTCCTTCCTGATACAGCTCCACCATCACTTCTTCAAGATAGGTGGGATTCTGCACAATGCGCCATGCGCCCGTAAGCGGCTTGCCGCTCAGAAGATACAGGGTATCGCCGCTGTTGCCGAGAATCTCATAACTTTCATAGCGCCCATCGACCAGCACATCACCGGCGTAAATATCGGCTGCCCAGGATGCACCGGGCACATGGAAAGATTTCTCGCGCCCGGTACCATTCTGCCCGGTTGCGCGTGTGCTTTTCGTATTGGTCGCCAGATCAAGCCCGAGCAGGGGAACAGCACTGCCGCCAATATTAAGATCTGTCCATCTCTGTGTCATATCCACAACAGCAGCCGGGACATTGGCTTCCAGCATGTCATGCCCGTAGTAGGGCTGCACCGGTCCTTCTTCACCATGCGCCTTGATATAGGCTCTCGGGCCTGTATTCACCTGCGGCCAGAACTGGATACCCGCTTTTTGCTTATCCGCAGATCTTTCCGGCAGCGTGGAAGGCACCACAGCACGGAATTTCTGGAAACGGGCGATTGTGTCCGAGGTCTTTACGGACAGAATAAGATCCAGTCCGCCCGAAGGCGTTCCGGCGATATCGGTTTGCGGCACCTGCCAGTTATTGGTCGGACGGAAAGTAAGAACCCACGCCTTGTCGCGGTCATCCACCAGGCCATCACCGTTCATGTCATCAGGAACACCGTCTCCGTCAAGATCGATAAATTCCGGAGCAGTGCCCCAACGCAGCCCCGTAACTGGAATGATTTTATGGAGCAGCGGCAGCGGAGAATTTCCGTAGTAGCTCACTTCTTCCGTATTCACAAAAATCGCCGGGAAACTAGAAAAATCAACGGGCGTATCGCCTGTAAGATCCAGTGCATGCTGCCACAGCAGCACTCCGGAGGCAAGGCTGTCATTGTGATTCTTATCGGGATCCAGAGGACGCAGAACGGAAGGAGTGAAGTCGGGACCCCAGAACGCCACATGCAGCTCCGCCAGTGAAACGCCATTGCCTTCCTGATTCACAACAGGATCAGAGCTTCCGGCAAGATTGAAGCCGAGCATCGGCACATGCTTGCTTCGCAGTTCTACCTTCTGCGTCAGCAACCGCGCCTTCGCATGTTCCGGACTCCAGTCACTCAACCGGGGGAAATCGCCGAACACACGACTGCCCGGCCAGGTGTCAATCTGCGGAATAGCCGGTGCCGGGGCAGGAGCAGGGTATGCACTGGAGCGGGGACCCGCAGGCGGGGCATCGTATAAATCAAAATAAAAGGGCCGCGTCTCAAAAGAGAATTGGGGTAAACCCAGCAGAGAAGATCCCATAAGGATGCTCTGTCCCAGCAAATTCATACGGATGCCGACGTTGACAGGCGTGAAAGAGTAAACGTCCGGTGCATGACGGTTGCGGAATCTGGCTGCATCAAGACCGAAGGGATCCATCCATTTGCCCAGACGCGAGGTGAAGAGATCGCCCAGATCACCGAAACCCATGGACGTATTCGCCATCTCCTGATCCGTATGGATCAGCAGTGTCGGGAAGTGAGAGAAAGAAAAAATCTCCTCGAAACGCTGAGGATCGGCACTCTCACCCATATAGGTTTGCACCAGATCCACAACCTCCAGACCCATCTTGTGCGCCTTGGCTGCATTGGCATTCAGGGTCCGCTCCGGCCACCAGGGCTCATTGCCCCAGTCCGGCTCATTCTGCCACACATACACGAGCTGCGGTATCGCAGATCTGCCGCGGTAATACTGGGAAGTCGCATAAATACCGCCTTCCCACCGGTTCAGACTCTGGTCAAAGCGACGGGGCTCTATCATGGCTTTGAACTCGGCTCCGAAAGTCGCACCAGGGTTCCCTGTTGCATTGCCGGAACCGTCTTTGTAGCCGCTGTCCAGCCGGGCAACAACAAAATAATCATAAGAGAATTCGCTGGCAAGCTGCAGTTCGCCCGGGATCAGGTTGTTGGGAACTTTAGGCAGATTGGCCGCTGTGTATCTCCATCCCGCAAAGCGAAGTTTGATCTTCCACCACGGGGCGCCGCCGCCGGGAGGCTCACTGATATGCTCCCAGCCATAAAAAGGATCCAGAGAGGCAAGCGGTTCATCGCCGTTAAAAGAGAAACCACCTACGCCCTGTGTCGGCGGATCAAAAATACCGTTGCCGTTGCTGTCCCTCCAGACCCACAGACCGTTGTAACCCACATTATGGCTGCCTGCGCTGCCTATATCATTGGAGCCGTGCAGCACAGGTTTCAATGCCTGCCGGGGATTGAAGCCGCCGTTGCCCGGGTACCCGTGGGGGTCACCGCCATTGTCGGTCAGAACCACATTCACTTCCTGCAGAACCGCAAAAGGATAATCATCATCGATACCCGCATACAGTGCCCGGCTCGAATGAATATTGATGCCGATAAGAGGCATCCAGGATTCCAGCGGCATAAGCGTGCGGATATTCATAAACTGACCTGTTGCGATACTGATCAGCGAATCCGGCTTGTTCCAGCGGGGACGGGAAAACTCAGACAGAGGGACGGACAGATAAGGGGTGTACTGGAAAAAATTAGGCGTCGCAATATCCTTCCAGCTTTCGAAGCCGCTCATTCCACCCAGATCCGGCCCGGTAGGATCATAGACGCCGAAGGACGAGGAGTAAAAGCCGCTGTCTTCCAGTTTTTCCCCTTCATAAAAGTTCGGACTGTAACTGTCGAGCTCCGGAATAAATACCCCTGTCCTTGGCTCGACCATACGCGCCATAGTCACTTCCACACCCATGCTCAGTGCGCTTCGCCAGGTGGGCGAAGTACGTACAGCGACAATATATACTCTGCCGTCGGGCATCACATCATCAATCTGCGGTCCCGCAACAACATTGCGTCCTCTGAAATTCATGGAATACTCCAGACCCCGGGCAGAGCCGCTGGGGGCACCCGTCGCATCCCAGGTAAAGAGAAGCGGATCATCGGTGCTCAAAGCGCCGTACCTGTCTTCATTCCCTTCTGTGTCCGTACTGAAACTGTCGGAGAAAAGACCGAACTCAAGAATATCGCTCTGCCTCAGATCCGGACGCACCAAATACTCGCGCTCTTCAGGATCATCGTTGATGAGACGGTACTTGAGTTCTTCAAGTTCCCGCGGAGCAGGTTCTTCGCCATAACTCATGGAAAAACGGAAGAGAGGCACCCAGTCGTGAAGAGGAAGCAGCGCCTCGCCGTCCCGGATCAGAGAATCGACAGTAAAGTCTGCTGCCGGAACATCCGGTGTCTCTCCTTCAGCTGCCTGCTTCTCCGCAGCCACACCGCTCACGAAAGAGGAAAAAGCGGATGAAGCGGTAAAACCAACCGCTGACACGGCGCCGCTCGCAGGATCATACCCATAGCAGGGCGCATCCGCCGACACTGCAGCACCGCCCGATAAAATACCCGCCACCTCGCCTGTGGCACCTACGATAACAGGTGCGCCGGAAAGGTCGCCGACCGGAGCCAGTGCAACTCCGACGCCTGCCTCTGCTGACATGGCAGAAGCTGCAGCCAGCTTTTCAGGAAGCCCTGACGGGTATGCCGCAGTAAATACCGCCTGCCCCGCCTCAAGCGCATCGCTGCTCAACGGCAGTGCTCCGGCAACTGTAATGGGGCGATCCACACGGACAAGAGCGAAGTCGGCTCCCGCCTCATCGGAAAAAGCCACCACCTCAACAGGCGTATAAATCTGATCTGCGCTGAAGTCCAGGACAACTGAAGAAGGCGCTGTCAGCGCATACCCGAAGATAAAGCGATAACTGTCCAATGCGATCCCGTCTGCAAGACAGCTGCCCGCTGTAATGATGAGATCTTCCCCGGCAGCAAAACCACTGCAAAGAGCCGCTGCGGGCTGGGAGGCGTAAGGATGATCCGCACAGGGGGCAAGCCCTTCCGGCTTATAGGCATCACTCAGCAGTATCGTCAGATCCGATGCGTCCGAAAGTAATGCATCAGCAGGTACCAGTGCACAGACAGATGCCGCCCATTCCTGATGTTCAGGGTTGCTTTCCTGATACAAGTCCACCCAGACTCCGCTGGCGGACAGTGCTTCCTTCACGGCTGCCGGTGCTTCCGCAAAAGCGCCTGTGATCGCGCTCAGAACCAGAAAAACTACCGTAAGTCCGGTACCCATGCGGCTCCATTTGCCTGGCAAATCTGTTCGGAAAATCATATCCTCACTCCCATCCGAATTCGGATTGCAGTAACGCGGATTTACTTTTTAAGAGACACTGCTTGCTATTATCGCACAATCCCTGTTATGCGTCAACTGTTTACATCCGTCCGGCACTGCCGGAAAACAGCACGGACAGACCAGTCTTCCGCGTTCCCTATCTTTCACTTGCAAGTAAACTCTTGACAACTGTCAATAGATTATTACAATTTTCCGGTCAAATGTCAATAATAAAGCGTAAAATAATTTTCGGACAGCAAAGAAGCCACGACCGGTCAAAAAAAAATAACACAAAATATCAATTCCGGGCAAGGCTGACCCCGGTGCGCTCTTTCCTGAAAAATATCAAGTCATTCCTTTTTTCAGCACAGTCTTTTGTTTTGAACTGAAACAGGGTCTTTTATCAAACCGATGGCTTCGTGAACTTTCCTCATTCCTGGCTCAGGATGTCCGCCAGAAACTTGCACTGCCCCCAGAGAACAGGGTATATTCTACCTATCGGTACATAGGGGTAAAATCTGCGGTTCATAAACAACAACGCCATATATGTGATGTCTTATATGAATAGTAATAACAGTTTTCTTGAAATAACCTCTTGATTTAAGCCGGTCTTTGTAGGTATTATTAGTTTTATGGCCCCGACACTGGAGCAGTCCCTCTGCCCTGCGGGGTCAGGCAATCAATGCAAAGGAAGGACTGAGTATGTATCTGGGTCTTGCAGATTTCTGGGTTTTCATGGCGTATATTCTATGTATCGGTGCCGCCCTTCTTTGCGTGGGCTACGGGCTCATCAATTGGAACCGCAACGGCAGCGAACCGACCGAGGCGGATCTGAAATGGGCGGAAGAGTCGGACAAATTATCCGAGAAATTATAATTACTTCTTCAAACTCTACACTCCTTTAAACTACAGGAATTCCGGGTATGCACAGCACACTGTTTTTGTTTGTCATCACCATGCTCTACCTTTTCATTACAGGATATCTGGGCTATCTCGGGTACCGCAACACCCGCACCGCCACGGACTACATGGTCGCCGGACGCAACGCCCATCCCGCAATCATGGCGCTTTCCTACGGTGCCACCTTTATCAGCACTTCCGCAATTGTCGGCTTTGGCGGTGCTGCGGGCATGTTCGGCATGAGCGTCCTCTGGCTTACCGTGCTGAACATAACTGTCGGTATCTTCATAGCCTTTGTGTTTATAGGCAAGCGCACCCGCGCCATGGGGCACCGTCTGAACGCCCACACCTTTCCCGAACTGGTTGCTAAGCGCTTCGGCTCCCCTTTTCTGGGGCTGTTCTCCTCCCTGGTCATCATTGGGTTCATGCCTCTCTACACCAGTGTTGTGCTGATGGGTGCGGCGAAATTCATCGAAGTGCGACTGAGTGTACAGTATGAAACAGCGCTTCTTTTTTTCAGTGCCATTGTCGCACTTTATGTAATCATGGGCGGGCTGAAAGGCGTGATGTACACCGATGCGGCGCAGGGCGGTATCATGCTGCTGGGCATGTCGTCACTCCTTTTTCTTGCCTATTTCAAACTGGGCGGCATCACCCCGGCCCATGAGCAGCTGACTGCACTTGCACCCAAAGCGGTGGAGCTTTTCGGTGCCGCCGGGCATCGGGGCTGGACGAGTATGCCTGAATTCGGCTCGCGCTTCTGGTGGATTGTCATATCCACGCTGGTCATGGGCGTAGGCATCGGTGTACTGGCACAACCGCAGCTGGCTGTGCGGTTCATGACAGTCAAAAGCGATATGGAACTGAATCGCGCCGTTCTGGTGGGCGGTGTTTTCATCCTTCTCATGACGGGCACCGCCTTTACCGTGGGTGCCCTAGCCAATGTGTATTTTTTCAATGAAAGCGGGCAGATTGCATTTCTCGCCGCCAACAAGGACATTGAACAGATTATCCCGGAATTTCTGAAACGATTTATGCCTTTCTGGATCGGCGACATCTTTTTCGTGACCCTCATGGCAGCGGCAATGTCCACGGCAAGCGGACAGTTTCACGTCATGGGCACTTCGGTCGGCCGTGATCTTTTCGCCACTTTCGGCAAAGAGCTCAGCAGCGGTGCCAGCATCCTCGCCAACCGTATCGGCATCCTGATCACTCTCATCGCCAGCGTGCTGCTGGCTTATATTCTTCCTGTCTATTTTGAATCCGGTATTGCCATTGTGGCGCGGGGCACCGCCATCTTCATGGGGCTGTGTGCGGCGACCTTCCTTCCTTTTTTCGTCGGAGGACTCTACACAAAAAGAATCACCCGTACCGCCGCCATCGTGGGCGGCCTGGCAGGCTTTATCGTCAGCCTCCTCTGGATCCTTTTCGTTCACGAAAAAGAATCCAGCGTGCTGCTCCTGTGCAATGCTGTTTTCGGAAGGCCCAGCTTTTTCGGCAATGCCCGTACCGGCTTCATTATCTGGTCTGAAGTGGACGCCCTGTTCGTCGGGCTGCCTGTCTCCGCCGTCATTACGTTTGTTCTGAGTTTCTGCACAAAAGCGCTGCCCGTCGAGCATATCAGGCGTTGTTTCGGGCAGGAGCAGAAAGAAGCACCTCTTTCCTGACAGAGAAGGATGTGCCGATCAGAAAAGATCCAGTTTTTCCTGGCGGATCACTTTGTCGAGATACTCCGTTGCCCGGACAATGGACGGAACAAAAGGATTGACCGCCAGCGACTGAAGTGCCAGATCACGGGACTTGTGGCGCACCGCTTCAATAACCAACCGGTCGCTTTCTTTGATCGAATTGTACAAACCGCTTATAAAGCGCGGTAGCATACCCATTTTCCGGGGCTTTGTGCTTTTGGCGCTCACGCAAACAGGCACTTCAACGGCGCTGTATTCCGGCAGATCCGTAATGGAACCTTTATTGGGCACGCACAGAATCGCTTCTGCAGGTCCGCCGCTTTCGTATTTCTGCAGGAGCGGGATGATGGTGTTGTCATACCACAACGCATTGCGCTGCCGGGTCAGATCCGGCATTTTATTCAGACCGGGCCGCGCATACATCTTCAAAATACGCTGCTCCGCATCATAAAGTACTTCGCCCCGGAAACGTGATCCGGTCTGCTGCCTTCTGAGCACTTCATGCCTGCGATAGTAAACGCCCAGCACACGGACAGGAATCATCCGGAACATTCGAATCAGGCTGTGGTCGAAAAGATCATCTTCACTTTTTTCAACCAGTTCCAGAAGCTGACTCATACGGCTGAGCCCGCCGACCTTCACATCCTGGATCCAGCCCAGGTCATAGATACCGAGGTAATTCACCTCTATGGCATCGGGATTGCGACCGAGAAGAGACGCTATCTTCTCCACATACATCCCCGGCAGATCGCTGACCCCTACCACATTCAACGATGTATACCGGTTTAACGCCTCCACCAGAATACCCACCGGATTGGAAAGATTGATAATCTTCGCTTTTGGATTCACGGCATCCACGCAGTGTGCCAGATTAAAGACGACGGGAAGAGTCCGAAGGGCATTGGTAATGGCACCCGCCCCCAACCGCTCGCTGCCGACCATATCAAACTGGGTCGGGCCTCTCTCATCCCGAATACGCGCTTTCATCCCGCCCACCCGGATCTGGTTGATGATGTAGGATGCGCCCGCCATGGCCTTTTCCGGGTCTGTCTCCGCTATCACCTCGGTAATGTGACCGCTGCGCTTGACCAGACGCTGGCAGAACCGGCAGACAATGTCCAGTTTCTGGCCGGGCAGGCCGAGCAACACCAGTTCCTTGACCACAATATTGTGGGAAAGCAGCGCCACAAGGAACTCCGGCGTATATACGCTGCTGCCGCCAAGTACTGTTATTCGGTCGATCATGGCTACGCCTCACGGTCGTGAAAAGGGCAGCCGAACTGCCCTTCCGGATGGTTGCCAGGGGCATGAAATATGCTTCAGGCAAGGCGCACACAGCGATCCGAATCGCCATACGGGTATCAGACACGGACATCTCTGCTGAAACGAAACACCGTTGCCTGCACCGGCTCCAAATACTGAGCCTCATGCCCGACTGCACTCAATCTAAAGTATTTAGAGGGGTAGTGTCAATATTTTACTCAATAAAAAAGCCTGCCCGGATCTGCTTCTTTCTCCGGACAGGCGCTGAGGGTTCCAAAATGTTTTTACGGCAGCATTCTTTTTACCGGGCATCAGGCGGCTGCGTTGCCAGCAGCGCCAGCGCCTCGCGCACACGGGCACACTGCACAGCATCAGCAAGCAGATAGAAATGCTTTCCCCCGTCCTTTGCTTCAAAAAAAGTCCTGCCCTGATCCGTCACGGTTACAGTACCTGCCGGCGAAAGTGTAAAGTAGCCCCGGTCAGGGCGCACTGCCCAGAGAACACTCGTCAGATCCCAGCAGGGCCGTTCATGCGGCGTGGGCTCGTACATCTGGTATGCCTCAGGCAGCGGATGACGGGGCGCATAGGCGAAGTCCCGATCGATGCACACCGCCGGGAAAGTGATGGTGATACCGATTTCAAAACCGCTGAGCACCACAGGGGTGGGCCATTCTTCCAGCAGCCTCTTCGCCGAAGGAATATCCATGACCACATTGTACTCGCAATGCTCGGGCAGTCCGGGAATATCGGTGAAGGCACCTGCCATAATGGAAATGTATTTAACTTTTCTTGCCGCCAGTTCTTTTCCGCTCAGCGGTGAAATATCATCCGCCTCCGAATCCAGCAGCCGCGCAAGATTGGTGGAAAAACCCACCTGCGCAATCACCACTGAATGATCCTCCTGCGCTGCAAGCGTTTTTCTGAGAACCGCTGTCGCATCGGGCGCATCATTGCCGCTCATGAGATCATGCGGAAAACGCCACTGCTCCCCGTCTTTCAGCCGCGCCACGCCGGTAAATTTGCTTTTTTCCGGCGTCGGGCCGCCTTTCACGATACCAACAGGGATATCGCCGCGCCCGTAGAAATGGTTGATGGCATCGGCACATGCCGCTGTTTCTTCTTCATCTTTTGTAATGGTCACGGCAAGAAGTTCGCACTCACCCCGACTCTGAAGCGCATGAATCACGCCCAGCGCCAGCGCATCGTCAATGTCGTTTCCCAGATCCGTATCAAAAATCACCTTAACCGGCTTTTCCGGCGCAGCAGATAAAAGATCGGATGAAATGGCATCGGAAGCCGTCAGAACAGCAAGCATCATTCCCAGATAGAGCATTCGTTTTTTCCTTTCTCATACGTCTCAGGCAGGCAGTGACGCACTTTTTTCCCGCATCATTACGATAAAAAAGCATACCACAGCCAATACACCGCTGATCCAGACGCCCGGACTGCCCGCCGAAACGCTTTTGTTTTCTGTCACAACCAGATGTATGACCGGAGAAGTGCGTGTATAAAAATCGTCCCGCACTTCACAGAAGTAACCGCCTGTATCCTGCTCCGATGCCAGCGAAAAAGAGAGACTGTCTCCGGTCTCGCCTGTCAGCGCTTCGTGGATCCCGTCACCCGACACCCGGTACCACTGATAGCGAAGCGTGCCTCTGCCGTGACTGACAAGCAGCCGCAATTCCGCTGCGTCGCCTTCAGGCACCTGTACAATCCCGTCGCGCGCCGGTGATACCGAAAGCACCTGCTCATCAAAGCCGAGACGCCGGTTTCTCTGGCTTTCATAAAGCGACTGAGGCTCAAGCAGATCCGCAGCATCGATCAGTTCCTTATAATCCCAGGGCTCTGTGCCTGTTGTCAGGCCGCCGGTCACCTCATGGCCCAGCGTTTTTACCGCAATATCTTTTGTGCCGATCACATATCCATGCCCGAAATTGTAGGAACGAATCTCCGCTTTATCCAGGCCGCGGGTATTCCATAAAGCGCATTGTGTCGCGCTGTGCCCTCCTCCTGTGCTGTAATGCCGCCGATTCCCCGCTGACCAGCCATCATTAAAAAAACAGGAGTCGACCAGGCATGCCATGGAAAGCGAATGATGATACTCGCTGAAAGCGCGCAAACGCACCTCTTCTCCCAGAACAAGATAGGTCTGCGCACTGTCCATACTTTCACAGCGCAGCCAGACAATACCGGTGGCGCCGAATCCCCAATTCTGCACAAAATTGTGCCGACCTTTTCTCGCGACACAGTCCTGATACAGAATTTCATTGCTCTGGCGGACTTCATACAAATAACCGTTACCGCCGTCACCGCGGTTCTGCGAATTTTCCATCTGACAGTACGCCACCGTCACCCGCTTGGAATTGTTAATCCGGATGCCGCCGCTCTGCACATGTTTTTCAAGAGGATCCACGCAGGCCGGAGACTGAAAGCTCCGGATCCGGTATATATAGCTGTCTTTCACATCTGTCATCTGAATGATCTGGGTCTGACGCTGCGACCAGGCAAGATCCCGCTCGATGGCATCGGACACGGCAAGGTTCATGACACCGCAGCCACTCAGATAGCCCGGGTTGCGCGTCAGCACTGCGCCGTCACGAAGCTTCGCCGGATAGCGCAGTGGCACATCCAGGGTGATCACAGGCGGATTCGAATCCGAATCAATGGCCGTAATGGTGCGCTGAAAAAAAGGCTGCCACTCACCGTTAAATGCCTGCCAGGTACCGGTCATGCCGTGCTCCGCAACAAACTCATCCGTAATCGTCCAGCCCACCGTCACATCATCACCCACACTGAAAGCGCTGCTGTCTGTCACACGAATATCAAAAGACAACGCCTCACCGTCTTCCGCAAGAGGCGTGCTGTCCCGCTGCTTGACCGAGCCTCCGAATATAAGGTGGGCATGGCTTGAAGTGCTGTGGCACTGCGTGAAATAAACATAGGTATTGCTTGCACTTTCGCCGCAAAGAACAATATTGGATGCCAGGACAGCCAAAGACCCCTCACAGCGATAAATACCTGCAGGAAGATAAACCAGCCCGCCGCCTGCTGACCGACAAGCGTCTATAGCGGCCTGAATCGCCGCTGTCGCATCGGATCTCCCCTGGTTATCCGCTCCAAATTCCGCAACCACATCAAAGCGCGGGCTTATCGTCGCAGGGTCAGGAAGATTCTTGCCGTTCTGATAGCCTGCATATGAAAAATCATGAAGAAAGCGTCCCGCACCGTCATGAAAACCCGGAGACCAGTCCGCCGGGTACAGGGCACTGCGCTCCGCAAAAGACCGGGCGCTGCACAGCAACAGGCAGACAGACAGAAAAACAGAAAAAACTCTCAGCATGACAGATCCTTTAACTGTTATAATGAGGTATGATAAGAGGGAAAATGAATGCATATTCTAAGCGGGTAAAAACGCCTGAAGAACTGGCATTCTATCATATCTTGAAGAGAGATAGCATCACCTGCGCCAAATCCACAGTTCTTCCTATTTTCGCATATAGAAGCAGCGGATAATGCGACGTTCTTGAATTTCAATTTTTAAATAAGCCACACTCATAGGATAGATACTGTGGTACTATTCAAAGCGTGGCAACAGGAGATACACCATGTCATTCCACTTGAAACTCGGCATTTTCCTCATCGTCTCTCTCGTACTGCTCGTCAGCAGCACCGGCTTTGGCGATGACCACTGGGGGCCCTGCCCGGCATCTCCTGCCGTCGTGAATCCGCCCATGCTGTCTCCCTTCCAATCCGTTCTGGCCCTGCGGGGCGAATGGGATTTTGTAGCGGATACCAACCTTCTCGGACGGCATCGCATGGGGAAAGGGCCCGAGTGGAACGAACCCGACTGGAGCCAGGTGCGAACCCTTCACGTGCCCGGCTGCTGGGAGGCACAGGGTGTAGGTGAACCGGGCATAAGTGAAACCTGGGACCCTCTCTTCGACCGTATCCCCCGCCCGATCAACCACAAGTACATGGGTGCCGGCCGCTACAGAAAACAGATTGACATTCCGAAGGACTGGGACGGCAAGCGCGTGTGGCTCAAAATCGGCGGCGTCCGCACCGAAGCCTGGATCTGGGTCAATAAAAAACGGGTCGCCCACCTCAACACCTTCTGCGGCACCTACAAATATGACATCACCGATCACGTTGTACCGGGCGAACAGGTGGAAATCATCGCCACGGTGCGCAACGATTCACCGAGCCGCAAAGGCTGCATGGCAGCCTACCATCGCTTCGGAGGATTCTACCGGGACATCGAACTGGAGGCAACACCGCAGACACGCATCGAGGATGTGTGGGTACAGGGGCGTCTTGATCGGAAAGGCGCCCGGGTACATGTTTCGATCTGTCACGAGGGCGACAGTGACCCGGGCACGCTGGAAGTAGCGGCCGCCCTCGCAACCCTCAATGGCGAACGGGTGGCAACTTTTCAGCATCCGATCACACTGAATGCGGACGGAACCGCCGACCTTGCCGTGGAAACAACCTTAATGCCTTTTCATGCCTGGACCCCGGAAAATCCATTTCTTTATCTTGCGGAAGTCGTGCTGCTGCAGAACGGCGTTCCTGTCCACGGCTGGGTTGAACGTTTCGGCGTGCGCAAACTGGAAGTGAAAGGCGACCGCTTTTATCTGAATAACGAGCCTTTTTTCATGCGCGGCTACGGCGATGATTACATCTACCCGCTGACCCTTATCTCACCGCCGGACCGGGAGGCGCACCGCAAACATCTGGATATCGCCCGACGTGCAGGGTTCAACTATGTACGGCACCATACACACTGTGAGATCCCGGAATTTTTTGAAGCAGCCGACGAAGCCGGAATCCTGATCCAGCCCGAACTGCCGTATTATCATGATATTACGACAGAAGCCTTTTCTTTTGATCCCCTCCGCGATCTGCAGGAACTCTACAGGCATTACCGGCGCTACGTTTCTTTTGCCTCCTACTGCACAGGCAACGAAGGGCATCTCGGAAGCCCTGTCGATAAGGAAGTGTATGCCTGGGCAAAGCAGAATGATCCGGACCGCATCATGCAGCATCAGGACGGCGGCTGCAATACACCGGACAATGCCGACTATGACACGCCCAACAGCTACGGCGGCATGGCTACCTCCATTGTGCCCTGGATGCCCGGCACCTTTGACGCCCTTACCATGCCCTTCATCGCCCACGAATATCTGAACCTCGGCATTAAAATGGAACCGCGCACGGAACCGCTCTTTACCGGAGTGATCCCCGCGCCCCGCTCCATGGAAAACTACGAGGCATCGCTCGTGCAGGCAGGTCTCAACCGTACCTGGGGCGACCGCTGTCTCAGGGCCGCACATGGTCTGCAGGGCTATTATCAGAAACAGGGCATCGAACAGGCGCGTCTCGATCCCGCCTGCGACGGGTATTCCTACTGGACGATTATTGATGTCATGGTCAATCAGGAAAATACCTATACAGGTCAGGGATTTCTCAATGCCTTCTGGGAACCGAAGGAAGGCGGGCTGACTCCCGAAGAATTTTTCGCCTTCAACGGGCCTACCGTACTGCTTGCAGATCTGGACGGAATCAATGCCGTTCTGACTGCCGGAGAATCTGTTGCTGTTCCTCTATGGATATCTCATTTCGCTGCGGAGCCGCTGAACGATGCAGTGTTGACCTGGACGCTGGCCGCCGGAGGGAACCCGCTGCTCTCCGGTGAATTCGATGCCGGCAGTTTCTCTCCCGGTGACGTACGCCAGGCAGGCACAATCACACTGGAAACGCCGTCCGTTGTTACACCTGTCAAAGCAACACTTCAGGTCACTGTCAATAAAACCGATATCTCCAACCACTGGGATTTCTGGCTTTTCCCTGCGAGACAGGAACAGCCCGGTAATGATATCGCCGCTACCGAAGATCTCTTCCCCGAAATTGCACGACGTTATCCCGGTGCCGCACAGCTGGGCACGGCAGAAGCAGAAAAAGCATCCCTCGTCATCGCCTCGGAAAATCATCCCGCCCTCACTGACACCTCTCTGACCGGCAAGCGTGTTCTCATCATCGGCGCTGCCGAAGGCGAGCCGAATATTAAACTGGGCTGGTGGTCGCTGGGCAATCAGCTGGGCACCGCCTTTGAAAGCCACCCCCTCTTCGGCGATTTCCCCGTAGAAGAAAGCATCTCGCCGCTCTGGTTCCGGTTGATTAAAAAAGGAATGCCTCTTCCGCTCAATGCCGAAGAAGGACAGGTGGAACATATTGTGATCGGCGAAGGACGCAAAAACTATTTCACCTATCTCTACCGGCAGAAACAGGAGCACAGCCTGCCCCGCCTGCACAGCCACGGGCTCGACCTGCTCAACGGCACCCCCGAAGCGGACAGTCTCCTCGACAATCTGCTTGACTATATGCGAACCGACGCCTTCATCCAGTTTTAAACCGGGCGTTTTCACATCTCTCCCAACTTATTTCTCATAAGTCGGATGAGATCCCTGCGCCTGCTTCATCACCTGCCTTTCCCGGGCAGAGACCCGCTGAGAATGTATCGGACACAGCGAAGACAACTCAGACAGCGTGTTCATTTCCCTGGCTGACTCAAAGCGTCGCCTTCGCCCGTGGTGCTTATTTTTGGGGAAGCAGCAGAACGAACTGTAAGCTCAGTGCCCTCTACTCCACTTGGTGTGCTTCAAGAAACATAGCCTTTTCCAGTGCCATAAAAAATTGTTGGTAAGGCGCCGGATCTTCTACGGCGGTAATATTATACTGCGCATTCGCACGAACAAGAAGTTGAGATTCTCCGTGTGGTCGTACCGACACGGTCATACGTAAGGCATAGCCATCCAACTTTGTCCCGCTTACTGAACCAAGCTCAGCATCTGCTTTATCAATAACAAAGCTCAAATCTTGAAGCGTGGCGATAACAGTACGAAGTGTTTTGGGTATATCGGTAGTATCAAACGCACGACTTTGCATTTGTCGTAAAGCAACCTGCGACTCAGAGGCTGATAAAATTTGCGACTTTGAGTTTGTCTGGCAGCCCACAAGGAAGAGTAATGTGCCGGTCAGGCAAATTGCATATATACTTTTTTTAAATGTTATCATGCTGAAATCCTTTATATTTCATGTGCTTCAAGGAAGACTGATTTAGAAAGTTTTTCAAAGAACTCCTGATAAATAGCGATATCTTCTATCGCTTCTGTTCTTGATATTTTCCCTTCATTGTTCCAGACAACTCTTTGAAAAGTAACGCGTAATTTAGTGCGTTCACCATCAAGAAGACTTGTCACCAATGAGGCGCGTATTTTTTGATCCTTGTCGACAGAAGTTTTCACGCCGAAAATAGCCGCAACCATAAAAGATCCCACGGCCTGCCCAAATTCACGAGCATCACGGTCTTTTGAACCGACCAAAACACCGAGATCCATCTCAGATTCATCCAAAGTAAAGCCAAGGTCTTGCAAAACTCCCGCGGCAGCCGCAAGCAACACTTTTTCCTCTACTGTATCAAAAGAACGTGTCTGAGCCTGACGAAGCTGCATGCTTTCTTCTTTTAGCAGAAGCGCATCTTTGGGAATCTTGGTAGACTGGCATCCTGCAGCTAGTGTGATTACTATGCAGACCATTTGAAGAAAAAGTACCTTTTTTATCATTGGCTTTTCTCCTAAAATTTTGAAGAATGGTATGCGAAATCACGAACTAACCCTTCTGAATCAAACTTAATGATTACAGTTAAGGTTTTCTGTGTCGTGCTACTGGCACCCGAAGACGCACTATAGCTAGCGCCTCCACCTCCAGCAACTGAAGCCCCTCCAGCAAAAACAAGCGCAGCTACTCCGCCGGAGCTACTCGAGTAAGCACGTTCTGTAGAAATTTTGTCGTAAATCCAGACTTCACGCCGTTCTTCATCTGTTGTGACAACATTGGGCGATCCGAGTACAGAAGCAACATCTGCACCCGACATTCCTACCCGAATTTCTTTCTGCACCGTTCCAACGGTGAGTCGCCCAGTATTGTCGTCGGAGACTGCGGCGCGATGTGATGCGGCCGATGCGCATCCTAAAGCTGTTAACAAGATAGCGTACGACAAGAGTGTGGCAATGCTTCGAATCTTCATAACATATCTCCCGTGTGGTTTAAGGTTGAATTAGGAATAGGTCTTGTTTTTTGCGATTTTTCCCGTGTTCGTATATTTGTATTTCAGGCTAAATACAGAAAGAATTCTTTTCGTGCCCGACCGGACGGCGCTTTTAAAAAGGAGAAGGCTAAAGCGGTTCCCCCGAATAATCTTCTTAATTTGATATATATACGCCTTATGCTGCTGATGGTTCAGACAAAAAGACTCAGTTGTACTGCGCGCTTTTATCACCCCTTGCCCCTCCATTGCTGTTTCCAATTCATAACGGGATTGCCTCCAAGAAAACAACTGATCCATATTTTTTCATATATACAAGATGTTTGTCAACGGTTATGTCAAGAAGTTTCTGTAAATTAGTTTTCCTGGTGAACAGTGCGTTGTTAGTTACTATACTTTGATCCTGAGGTTATCCTTTAGAATACCTCCCCCCGGGGGGAGGTATTCTGCG
>Ga0116183_1001728_pt1 | contig 24379 bp, 20 predicted proteins | sample AD_UKC078_MetaG_FD_89753 | JGI IMG/M metagenome (GOLD analysis project Ga0116183, IMG submission 89753) | Active sludge microbial communities of municipal wastewater-treating anaerobic digesters from USA - AD_UKC078_MetaG | ecosystem: Engineered > Bioreactor > Anaerobic > Digestate | place: USA... | reverse complement strand
TGCGTGGCCTGCTCGCAGTGCCAGGACTGCATCGGCTGTGTGGGCTGTTACAACTGCTCGGGGTTGCGCAACGCGGTCGGCCTGCGTGACGTACACGAGCCGGTGGCTGCGTCAGCTCACCGCTGAGTTCCATCGCATCGTCCGCTGCAGGGGTTGTCGTAGTCGCGCGTTAGCATCCCGCACATGGGGGCTAAGAAGGCTGAAGACGGCAAGAGTCTTGTTTGGGTCGTCGTGCTGTATCTCGTCTTCGTCGTCGTCGCGTGGCCCTACTTTCTGGGGACCTGGCTGGCCGTGCAACTCGGGGCGGACAACCCGTCCGCGGCGAGGTCGGCGACCGGCTGGTTCCTGGAAGTGCTGTGGCTGGGCGGCTTGGTGTCGCTCGCCGGGCGGGCGTGGCTCAACGAGAAGCAGAAAAAGGACGCGGCCCGCCGCCTCCAACTCCTCACTCAGCAACGTAAGCGGGAGTTCGGGTCCGGCGCGAGTCTCTACGAGCGGGCAGACGAGTGGGTGTCGATGATCGCCGCATCGGAGGCCGCCAGGACGGGATGGCTCGGAAATCCCGCTGATTTCGACTTTCGCGCCGACCTGGAGGCGATCGCCGCCAATCTGCGCCGGGCCGAGAAGATCCGCACCGTCACGGCGGACGCCTCGTCGATCCGCGAGTTCAGCCAGGCCGATCAGCAGATGCTGCACGACGCGAAGGTCGAGATCGCCAAGCTGGAGACCTCGGTGACGCAGCGCGTCGAACTGATCGGCAAATGCGCAGAGCAGGCCGCCGACATCGACCGCGCCCTGCGTGAGGAACGCGAAAGCGTTGTCATGGCCAAGCGGCGCGAGGACCTGCGCGGACGCCTCGGCCCGATCCTCTACGGATCTCAGCAGATGCCGATTGACAGCCCTTCAGAGTCTGCCGACGTGGTGACGGCACGCGCCACCGCCTTCCACGAACTCAAGGCCCTGATCGACAAGCATCGACTCAACGTTGCGAGCGACTAGAACGTCGCGTAGGACTGCCTCGACAGGGTGAAGCCGTGTCCGGACCGCGAGTCCGTGCACGACATCGCCGCCAGGGTGCTGGTGCACGTCACGGTGCCGGCGCTGATCGACGACCCGTAGTCCAGTGGGGCACCGCCGCCCAGTGCGGTATCGCCGGCACATACGAAACTCGCCCGCTGGCCGCCGGAAGGAGCGTCAGATAGAGCGCCGGATAGAGAGATGCCCTGGCCGTAGTCGAAGTCGCATCCGGGCGGCCTCGGTGGTGCCGACCAGTCTCGCTCGCGGATGTCGCACCGGACGTACGACGGTTCGATCACGCAGCCGATGTTGCCCGACGGTGAGGTGAAGCCGGTGAGTTCCTCGACGACAAGGTCGGCGTCGGCGACACCGCTGGGAAGCAGGATCATGGCGACGCTGGCCAGCACGGCTCCGGAGGTCGTCGCGGCCCAATTGGTGTGCACGTTCACCTCCGCAGTTCGAAGACATCCGCTGTGGCTGCTGAATATGTGATGGTAGATCTACCCGTGGTCGGTGTCCCCGGAGCGGACGCTGTGCAACTCGGCGGGGCGCAACTGAGGGCGAGGAGGTCGTGCATGTCGCGCATCTTCCTGAGCCATTCAAGCCTCGACATGCGCGAGGCGATTGCGCTCAAGCGCTGGCTGGCCGGGCAGGATCCGCCCCTGGCGAACGAGATCTTCCTTGATGTCGACGCCGATTCCGGCTTGCGAACCGGGACGCGATGGAAGGAAGCGCTGCGCCGGGCGAACGCTCGCTGTGAAGCCGTCGTGTGCCTGCTATCGGCGAATTGGGAGGCGTCCCACGAGTGCAAGGTGGAGTACCGCACCGCTGAGAACCTCAACAAGCAGATTTTCTGCGCCCGGCTGGAACCGTCCACCGGTGATGACCTGACCTCGGAGTGGCAGCGCTGTGACCTCTTCGGTGACGGGCCTAAGACGCAGATCGACATCGGCTCCGGGCCGCCGGTGGAATTCGCCACCGAGGGGCTCTACCGGCTGCGGGACGGGATCCGGGGTGCCGGCATCGGGGCCGAGTCATTCGTCTGGCCGCCACCTGACGACCCGGACCGGGCGCCCTACCGGGGCTGGGAGCCGCTCGACGCCGCCGACGCGGCGGTGTTCTTCGGGCGCGACGCCCAGATAATCCGGGCGCTGGACAGGATCCGGGGGATGAGGCTGTCCGGCCTCAACACTCTGTTCGTGGTCCTGGGCCCGTCGGGCACCGGGAAGTCATCGTTTCTGCGTGCCGGCGTACTGCCGAGGCTGCGTCGGGAAGACCGTCGATTCGCGGTGCTTCCGATCGTCCGCCCGGAACGCAATGTGCTCACCGGCCCATCGGGCTTGGCACCGGCCATCGCCGGTGCTCGGGAGAAATGTGGGCTGACCCAGCCCAGCCTGGGCGACATCAAGGCCGCCTGTCTGCGTGAAGATGTTGCGCTGGTTGCCGATTGGCTCGCCGAGATCCGCCTGGTAAGCGCCGAACGGTTGCTGGACCGCGGCGGCTCCCAGGGGAGCGCACCGACGCTGGTGCTGCCGTTGGACCAGGCCGAGGAATTGTTCTCGGCAGATGCCGGAGCGCAGGCCGACGCATTCCTGCGGTTGATGGCAGGCCTTGCCGAACGGCTCAACGACACCGAAACGGGCCTGATCGTGGCAGCTACCATCCGGACCGACCGCTACGAGGTGATGCAGACACACCCCGAACTGGCCGCCGTCGGAACGGTTCTGTTCGACGAGCTCAAACCCATGCCGGCAACGCAATTCAAAGAGGTGATCGTCGGGCCTGCGCAGCGGGCGACAGAGGCGGGGAAGCCCCTGCGGGTCGCGGCCGATCTCGTCGAGAGGCTGCTGGCCGACTCCGCCGATGGCGCGGACACCCTGCCGATCCTGGCGTTGACGCTGTCGCGGCTGCACACGGACTATGGCAGCAGCGGTGAGCTGACGCTCGCACAGTACGACGCACTCGGCGGTATGCGGAGAGTGGTGCAGACCGAGATCGACGAGGTGCTGTCGAACGATCCCGGACATCGGGCCGCACAGCTCGCGGAGTTGCGTGGCGCCTTCATCCCCTGGCTGGCGACGATCAACCCGGATAATGATCAGCCGATGCGAAGGGTGGCACGGTTCGCCGACCTGCCCGCGGCCAGTCTGCCGCTGATCGACGCGCTGGAAGCCAAGCGTTTGATGGTCAAAGACGTCCGTGATGGCCAGACGGTGACCGAGGTCGCGCTGGAAAGCCTACTGCGGCAATGGGATGAGCTCGCCGGTTGGCTACGGGAGGAGCGCAAGGATCTGAAGGACGCCGACAACCTGGAACGTGCGGCTGCGGCCTGGGCCGCCAATGGCGGCGACCCGGCCTGGCTGTTGGAGGGCACCCGACTCGCCGAGGCGGCAAAGCTCGCCGATGACCCGAGTTTTCGGCAGCGGCTCGACCCGACTCGCCCGTTTCTCGACGCTTCCCAGCAGCGGGAAACCCAGCGCCGCAACGCTGAGGAGCAGCAACGCCAGGCTGAACTTCGCGCCGCCGAGGAGCGCGCCCAACACGCCCGGGACCGCCAGGTCACCGCCGAAGCGCACGCGGCGACCCTGCGCAAGCGTTCCCGCGTTCTGCACGGTGTGCTTGCCGGCACCGCCGTGATCGCGGTCGTCGCGGTGGTTGCTTCGATCGTGGCGATGATGGCGAGAAGTCAAGCCCAGGAACGGTTTCGGGTGGCCGTCGGACTGAAGCTGGTGTCCCAGGGTCAGGCGATGCTGGCCGGCTCGCAGGCCGGTGGTGACATCAGGGCGTTACAGCAGGTGCTGGCCGGCAACCTCCTCAACGGGGATCCCGGAGACAACGCGATTTTCGCCGCGGAGGTCGAACGGGACACCACGGCGAAGATCATCAGCACCGGCACAGTGGTGCAAGCCGCGCTGTTCAGTCCCGACGGGAAGCGGATCGCCTCGGTCGGCACGCACGGCAAGATTCAGGTCTGGGATTCCGAGACAGCCCAACCCATCGGACCTGAGTTGACGGGGCAGTCGACCGGCGTTGTCAGTGCCCTGTTCAGCCCCGACGATGAGCATCTGATCACGGCCAGCCCGGAGGCCGTACTGCGCTGGAACATCGGTGCCGGCGAACGGACCAGCACACCACTGGGTCCAGCCGGGGACAAGACGGGCAGCGTGGCGTTGAGCCCGGACGCGCGACGTGTGGCGATCGGCGGTTGGGACGGCGTGATCCGCGTGTTCGACACCGGCAACGGTGCGGCAGTCGGACCCCCACTGGTCGGGCACGCCGACACCGTGTACTCGGTTGCGTTCAGCCCCGACGGGCGCCGATTGGCCTCCGGGGGCAAGGATTCGACCGTCCGAGTGTGGGATCTCGTCGGCGGACGTCCGGTGGGTCTGCCGATGCCCGGGCATACCGGGCCGGTTCTGACGGTGGCTTTCAGCCCGGACGGCAGCAGGGTTGCATCCGGAGGTCTGGAGGGCACCGTGCGGCAATGGGACGCCGCGACCGGCCAGCCGATCGGGGCGCCGATGGTCGACCACCAGGACACCGTGTTCAGCGTGGCCTACCGGCCGGATGGACGCGTACTGGCCTCGGCCGGTGGGGACAACGCGGTGCGCCTGTGGCAGGCCGCGACCGGACGCCCCCTGGGTGGGCCACTGACCGGCCACCAGTTCGAGGTGTTCAGTGTCGCTTTCAGCCCGGACGGTCGACGGCTGGTATCCGGCAGCTATGACCAGACGGTCCGGTTGTGGGATATCAGCGACACCATCTTGTCGGGCCAGGGCGCGCTGTGGGGTCTGGCCGTCAGCCCCGACGGTCACCGGATCGCCACCGGCGGCGGCGACCGGACGGTCCGACTGTGGAACTCCGAGACCGGCCTGGCGGATGGTCCGCCGCTGACGGGTCACGAGATGGCCGTCGGTCCGGTGGCTTTCAGCCCGGACGGACGACTGCTGGCGGCGGGGGGCGACGATTCCACGGTTCGGGTCTGGGACGTCGCCGCCCGTCGACAGGTATTCGCTCCGCTGACGGGCCACACCGGTGTGCTGTGGAGTGTCGCTTTCAGTCCGGACGGGACCCGGCTTGTGTCGGGCAGCGCCGACGGGACGATCCGGTTGTGGGACATCAAGTCCGGCAAGCAGATCGGGCCGCCTTTGGGTGGGGATATCGGCGAGGTGCGCAGCGTGGCGTTCAGCCCCGACGGCTCCCGGTTCGCGTCGGGGAGTATGGACAAGACGATCCGGTTGTGGGACGTCAAGTCCGGCAAGCAGATCGGTGACCCACTGACCGGCCATGCCGGTTGGATCAACGGGTTGTCGTTCAGCCCGGACGGATCCCGCCTGGTCAGCGCCGGCAACGACGGTGAACTGCGACTCTGGGATGTCACTACCGGCGCCGCAGTCGGTGAACCCTTCAAGGGGCATGCTGATGCGGTGCGCACCCTTGCATTCAGCCCGGACGGGAAGCGGTTGGCCTCCGGGGGCGCCGACGGCGACGTCCGGGTGTGGACCGCCGATACCGGAGTGCCCGTCGGTGAGGCACTGCGCGGCCACCAGGACTGGGTGACCGCGGTCGCCTTCACCCCGGATGGCACCCGGGTCGTCTCGGCGGGTACCGATGGGATGGCGCGGCTGTGGCCGGTGGTGCCCAACCCGGCGGTCATCTGCGCCAAGCTGACGGAGAACATGAGCGAAAATCATTGGGATGAATGGGTTTCGCCGGACATTCCCTACATCACGACCTGTCCGGGGCTGCCCGTCTCCCCGGACTAGGGCAGTCCCCGGGCGGCCGAAATCACGCGCTCTGATACCGGCGGGCGAACTCGTCCGGGCCGACCGGCCAGGAGTGCCCGTCGGCGCTCTGCACCACCCAATCGCCCGCGGCCGCCAGCGCGCGGCCTTCGAGGGTGTCGATGACAACCCTGTCGTGGGCCTGTCGGGCCCGCACGAATCCCGTTCGCCGCCAGAGAGATCCCTCGACGTGCTCATGGCCGGCGCGGAACACGTCGTCGCGCACCGACCACCATCTGTCGCCATCGGGTTCGCGGACCGCCCAGTCACCCGGCCCGGCCACCATGGTGTCACCGGATCGGGTGGTCCATGTCCAGGCGGCGTCCCGCTGTTCGGCGACGACGGTGCCGGTGCGCCGAAACTGCTGCCAGCCGCCCGAACCCGCCACCGAACCCCCAACCGAATGTTCGAGCGGCCGGGACCGGTAGCCCAGCTGACGAAGTTGGGTGAGGCTGGTCGCCAGACTGTTCAGCGCGCTGGCAAGCATTGCCGGGTCGGACTCGACGGCGGCCCAGTCGACCAGCTTGTCGTGGACCCTGCGGGAGTCATCGCGAACAGCCCCGTATTCCCAGCCGGCTCTTCGGTAATAGCGGCACCAGTCGTCGTGCTCGGCGCGAGCCATCGCCAGCGCGACGGCAGTGCTGAAACCGAGCCGCCGAAGCTGTTCCAGCGCAGGGAGTTCGCGCAGGCTGGCGGCAGTGAGCCCATCGGGCGGTATGCCGAAGGTGTTCCAGGTGTGACCGCCGATCTCCTCGACCATCCACAGAGCGTTCTGCACCTGGCGGCGATTCGAACCCCGATAGAACTCGTCGAGGTCCGACCAGGGCCGCGTCGCCGGCGTAGCGCGGTCCGACTGTGCTGCGTAGCGATCGTGGATAAGCTGGGCTGCCCGCTCCCAACGATCCTGAGCGTGTCCGCGTGGCACGTCCATGGTGAGCCGATAGGTTCGCAACTGGCCTACCACGGCAGGCCGATCATCGGTCACCTCGGCGTTCGGATCCCAGGCATAGATGGGTGTCGAGGGAAAGCGCGCGGCCAGTCGGGTGCCGAGGCTGGTGCCCGGTCCGGTGGTGTGGGAGTCCACCACCACAACAGCGGTGACTGCCGCACCAGACTTGTTGATCAAGGCCGTCAGAGCACTGACCGTCGGTGCGGTGTTGGCCGCTTCCACGGATCGACCATCCGGTGGTTGACCGCTTTGCTCGCAGGCGAGTTGGTAATCCTGGGTGAATTCCTCGGCGCTCTCGGTGATGAGGGTCAGTCGTGGCAGCGGGTCCGCGCCCGGCGGGGCGTAGTACTCGCGTTCGCGCCTGCGCTGCTCCATCTCGGTGCACAACGCCAGGGTCAGCCGAGACCCTCCGGCCACGAGGATGCGTTCGACGGTCGAGTTGGCGGTGATGCGATCGAGCAGGCGACCGGCCGTGACCTCGTATTTGCCCACGGCGTCGGCAGCCCAACGCGTCCTCGTACCGCCGAACTGCTGCGCTCGCCACGCGGCCGCCTGCCAGGGGTCGTCGATCCGCACGATCAGCGGAAGCCGCTTCCTGGCGCCGGCCACCTCCGCCATCCGCTCGCTGATGAGGTGCAGCCGCGACAGATTCGCTGAGGCGTCGGGGGAGAGCAGGTACAGCTTGTCGAGTCGGGACCAGATCGGCAGCGCCGCCAGCGTCTCCGGGCGGGCGAAGTCCACGGTCAGGGCACGGGCGCCCTTGGACCTTGCCTCCCGGATGCACGGCCGATCCGGGTCGGGAGTGATCACCGTGAGCACGTTGCGCCGGTCCAGCGTCCCCGCAATCGCGGTCAGCATCGACTGGCCGTCGTCATCGAGATCGACGACGGCGGTCACCGCGTGAGCGAAGGATGTCCGCAACCGGTCCAGCCTGGACTGCAGCAGGGCGATCGCCACTCCGACAACGGACAGGAATACCGCGGCCAACGCCGACAACTGGGCGATGTTCAACGCGACCGGCACCGGTGATGGACAGGCCCCCGCGTCCAGATCCCCGACCGGGTTGCCGCCTTTGACCAGTTGTGCGGTCCAGACCAGCGGGGTGAAGAAATCCGGGTGCGAGTCGTCCTGGCAGCGCCAGTAGGAGGCGACGCCGAGGACCGCACTGATCGAGGCGAGGCCCGCCACGATCGCGACCGGGGCGCCGGCGGCCGAGCCGCCGCGGGCGAGCATGGCCGCGAACAGCACGATCAGCAGGGTGACCAGCCCGATGCTCACCGCGGAGTTGGGGCGGCCGAACCACGCTAGGGCGGGTGGAAGCGACCTCTGGACCCCGGGCCAAGCAGCCACCACCGCCAAGTATCCGACGGCCAACCCGGTAAGGATCCCGAGCGCTGTGCGAACGCTGGTCAGCCGTGAGGCTTCGGTGCGGGGCACCGCTCAAAATCTATAGGGCGGGGCACCGCCACGACAGTGTTAGGCGTGCCCGTCTCTATTAGGTGTGCTGGGGGCTTTGCGCCTTCTTGTACAGCGACTTCAGCAGCAGATCCCGGAAAGTACGGTTCTCGAGCAGTTTCAGGCCGGTTCCGGCGACCTTCGGGTAGCCGGCCAGCTTGTTGAATAGGCGCCCGCGGCGGTACTCGTGCCCCCACGCGGCCTGCATCCGCTGCTCATAGTTGGTGAAGTCGTCGGGGCCGCCGTTCTCCAGCGCAGCCATGGCGCACTCCCCGGCCGCAAGCCCGGATTCGAGTGCCTTCGAGATACCCGCCCCGGACGCCGGTTTGCCCGCGCCCAGCGAATCTCCGACGAACAGCACCCCGGGACGCCACGGCGGCCACGCGGTGAAGCCCATCGGCAACCGCCAGGCGCGCACCGTCTTGTTCTTCTTCAATTCCTCGACGGACGGCAGCTCCCAATCCCGCGGCAGGCTGCTCAGGAACTCGCCGAAGAAGTGGGTGGCGTTGATGGACTGCCAGTTCTTGTAGCTGTTGACATAGCCCAGCCCGATGTTGAACCGGCCGCCGCCCATCGGGAAGATCCAGCCGTACCCGGGCAGCTGATCGCCCTGGAACAGCAGCTTGAGGTAGATCTCGAAGCGATCGGAGTCGGGCCGGTTGGCCGACATCTCCGAGCGGATCGCGATGGCAGAGTAGCCGTTGTAGTCCGAGTCGATCTTGAGCGCCCGCTTGATGGGGGAGTAGGCGCCGTCGGCGGCGATCACCGCGTCACCGGAGACCTTTTCCCCGTTCTTGAGCACCACGCCGACTACCCGGCCGCGCTCGTCGAGGTCCGGACCGGCCACCTCGCATCCCTGCCGCACCACCGCGCCCGCAGACTCGGCATGCTTGAGCAGCATGGTGTCCAGTTCCGTGCGGCTGGCGGTGTGGCCGTGGTCGGGCATCCCGGGCCGTTTGGGAAAGGACAGCTCCCACTCGGACGGGCTGTACACGGTGACCCCGTTGATCCGGTGGAACTGTGACACCTCGTGGGCCAGGCCCATCTTCTGCAGATAGCTGACCGCGCGTGCGGTCAGGCCGTCGCCGCAGGGTTTGTCCCGTGGGAAGACGGCTTTGTCGAGCACCACCACCTTGGCGCCAGTCTGGGCGGCCTGCCAGGCCGCGGCGGCGCCGGACGGCCCACCGCCGGCGATCACCAGGTCGAAATGCTCGGTCACAATCCTCGGCCCGCTCTTGTTGCTGATCAGTTCGGGTCGATGCTAGTCGACGGCGGTACAGTGCTGCTCGTGCGCGGACTGGGGAACAAAGTCGACGCGCGCAGTTCGCGTTGGCGCGAGCACCGCAAGAAGGTCCGGGCCGAAATCGTCGACGCCGCATTCCGCGCGATCGATCGCTGCGGCCCGGGTGTGAGCCTGCAGGAGATCGCCGCCGAGGCCGGGACCGCCAAACCCAAGATCTACCGACACTTCCGTGACAAGGCCGACCTGTTCGGGGCGATCGGCAAGCGGCTGCGCGAGATGCTCGTGGCCGCGATCTTCCCCACCATCGACTTCGCCGCCGACCCCACCCGCGAGGTGGTGCGCCGCACCGTGGCCGAGTACGTCGCGCTCGTCGAGCAGCACCCCAACGTATTGCGACTCATCCTGGCCGGCCGATTCCCCGAACCCTCCGAGTCCAGCAACCGGGCGCTCAACGAGGGCCGGGAGATCACCATGGCGATAGCCCAGATGATCAACAACGAACTGCGGGACATGCACCTGGACCCGGCGGCCCTGGAGTTGGCGGCGGCGGCGACGTTTGGTTCGGCCGCTTCGGCCACCGACTGGTGGCTCGGTCCCGATCCCGACTGCCCGCGGCGGATGCCGGCCGCGGTGTTCGTCACGCACCTGACCACCATCATGCTGGGCACCATCAACGGCACGGCGGACGTTCTGGGAATCGATCTGGACCCCGACCTCCCGATCGGGCGTGCCGTGCCGCGAGGCGTCGCGGCCGATTGATGCCGTACCTCGACGGCGACACGCCGCGACACGCCCAGACACCACCGGTTGTGTTGGCGCAGCTTGTCCGATACCAGGGGTAGTGTTTGGGAGTCGGTCGAATCGGCGGCTGGCAAGGGCGATTTCAGGGCGAAGTGGGGTTTGCGGTGAGCGAAGGGATCAAGCTGATCGACCGGGCGTCGGCGATCAACTGGAACCGCGTCCAAGACGAGAAGGACGCGGAGGTCTGGGACCGGCTGACCGGCAATTTCTGGTTGCCTGAGAAGGTCCCGGTGTCCAACGACATCCCGTCCTGGAACACCCTGACCGGCTCCGAGAAGCAGCTCACCATGCGGGTTTTCACCGGGCTGACGTTGCTGGACACGATCCAGGGCACCGTCGGGGCGGTCAGCCTGATTCCCGACGCCGTGACCCCGCACGAACAGGCGGTGCTGACCAACATCGCGTTCATGGAGTCGGTGCACGCCAAGAGCTACAGCTCGATCTTCTCCACGTTGTGCTCCACCGCCGATATCGACGACGCCTTCCGCTGGTCTGAGGAGAATCCGAACCTGCAGCGCAAGGCGCACATCGTGATGGATTACTACCGCGGAGACGACCCGCTCAAGCGTAAGGTGGCCTCCACGTTGCTGGAGAGCTTCCTGTTCTACTCCGGGTTCTACCTGCCGATGTACTGGTCGAGCCGGGCCAAGCTGACCAACACCGCCGACATGATCCGGCTGATCATCCGCGACGAGGCCGTGCACGGCTACTACATCGGCTACAAGTTCCAGAAGGCGCTGGCGCTCGAGGACGAGGCCCGTCGCCAGGAGCTCAAGGACTACACCTACGAGTTGCTCTTCGAGCTCTATGACAACGAGACCGAGTACACCCAGGATCTCTACGACCAGGTCGGGTTGACCGAGGACGTCAAGAAGTTCCTGCGCTACAACGCCAACAAGGCGCTGATGAATCTCGGCTACGAGGCCCTGTTCCCGCGCGACGAGACCGACGTCAACCCGGCGATCCTCTCGGCGCTGTCACCGAACGCCGACGAGAACCACGACTTCTTCTCCGGCTCGGGATCGTCATACGTCATCGGCAAAGCCGTGATCACCGAGGATGAGGACTGGAACTTCTGATGAACGCAAAGTCACGTGTACGCGCTGCCATCGACTGGCTGCGGGCCGGCTACCCCGGCGGCGTACCCGGTCCGGACCGGGTGCCGCTGCTGGCACTGCTGCGCAACACCCCGCTGTCCGAGGACGAGGTCAAGGCGGTGGTCTGGGGGATCACCGCGGCCGACTCCGGCGTCCTCGACGACGGTGTGATCGACCATGACGAGATCGAGAAGTTCATCGAGGGTGTCGCCCACCACGATGGCGGACCGGAGAACGTCCAGCGGGTCGCCGACATACTCGCCGCCGCGGGCCTGCCGGTTGCCGGGCTGACCGAGGACGACGAACCCTAACGCAGTGACTCGGTATCGATCACGAACCGGTACCGGACGTCGCTGGCCACTACCCGCTCGTAAGCCTCGTTGATGTACTCCGGCCGGATGACCTCGATTTCTGATGCGATGCCGTGCTCGGCGCAGAAGTCGAGCATCTCCTGGGTTTCCGGTATTCCGCCGATCATCGAGCCCGAGATCGCGCGGCGCATCCCGATGATCGCGAACGACGGCACCACCAGCGGGTTCTCCGGAGCGCCGAGTTCGACGAACACTCCGTCGCGGTCGACCAACGCCAGGTAGTTGCCGAGGTCGAGGTCGGCGGACACGGTGTTGAGGATGACGTCGAAGGAGTTGCGCAGGTTCTTGAACACGGCGCGGTCGTCGGTGGCGTAATAGTGCTTGGCGCCCAGCCGAAGTCCATCCTCCATCTTCTTCAGCGACTGCGACAGCACGGTGACCTCGGCGCCCATCGCCGCGGCGAGTTTGACGGCCATATGCCCGAGCCCGCCGAGCCCGATAACCCCGACCCGGCTACCCGCGCCGACGTTCCAGTGCCGCAATGGTGAGTAGGTCGTGATGCCCGCGCATAGCAAGGGCGCGGCGGCGTCCAGAGGCAACGCCATCGGGATGCGCAGCACGTAGTTCTCGTCGACGACGGTACTGCCGCTGTAGCCGCCCTGCGTCGGCTGGCCGTCCTTGCCGACTGCGTTGTAGGTGCCCACCATGCCGCTTCCGGTGCAGTACTGCTGAAGGCCTGCCTTGCAGTTGTCGCACTCGCGGCAGGAGTCCACGAAGCAGCCCACACCCACCCGGTCGCCGACGCTGAATCGCGTGACGTCGGAACCGATTTCGGTTACCACCCCGGCAATCTCGTGCCCGGGCACCACCGGGTACTTCGGCTGACCCCACTCCGCGCGGACGGTGTGGATGTCGGAGTGACAGATCCCGGCGAAGTGAATGTCGAAGCGGACGTCATGTGGTCCGACCTCGCGGCGGGTGATGGTGGTCGGAGTGAGCGGTTCGGTGGCCGAGGTGGCCGCATAGGCGGCGACGGTGGCAGAGGTGGCGGCGACGGTTGTCATACCCTCGACACTAGGCCGTTGCCCCGGACGGGCCTGCGGGGATCGCCGGAGCATTACCATGCGGCCATGACGTTCTGGCTGCCCTCGGTGCCGCGACCACCGTTGGGCCTGCCCGACCCGCTGCGACGAGTCCGCATTCCGAAGGATCTCGACGAGGTCATCGACGTCGGCGACGAGGACACCCCCGCCGACGGGGGAGTGGAACCGTCGGCGGTGCAATCCATCTGGAAGTCCGTGCTCGACTGGTACCGCAGCGGGGTACACCCGGCGCTGCAGGTGTGTGTGCGGCGGCACGGCGCGGTGATCCTCAACCGGTCCATCGGCCACGCCCGCGGCAACGGCCCGCACGACGGACCTGACGTCCCGAGAGTGCCGGCGACGGTCGACACCCCGTTCTGCGTCTACTCGACCTCTAAGGCGATCACCGCCTTCGTCGTCCACAAACTTGTCGAACGAGGCCTGCTGGACCTGCACGACCCGGTGGCCGAATACATCCCCGGCTACGAGAAGAACCGCAAGCACCGGATCACGGTGGGCCACGTGCTGGCCCACCGCGCCGCCGTGCCCAACCTGCCGCGCAGTGCGCTGGATCTCGACAACCTCGGGGACCGGGCGTACATGACCGAGATCCTCAGCAGCGCGGCGCCGTTCGCGAAACCCGGCCGCTACCTGGCCTATCACGCCGTTTCCGGCGGTTTCATCCTCGGCGAGGTGGTCCATGCCGTCACCGGCAAGGACATCCGCGAGGTTCTAGCCGAGGAGTTCCTCGACCCGCTGGGCTTCCGCTGGACCAACTACGGCGTCGACCCTTCCGACACCGGCCGGGTCGCGGTCAACTACGTGACCGGACCACCGACCGCGCCGCCGCTGTCGAACCTGCTCAGCCGCGCGCTCGGAGTGGGCCTGGACAGCCTGGTGGCACTCACCAACGATCCGCGGTTCCTCACCGGTATCGTGCCGGCCGCCAACACCACCACCACCGCCTGGGAACTGAGCCGGTTCTTCGAGGTCATGCGCTGCGGCGGGGAACTCGACGGGGTGCGGGTCATCGAGACAGAGACCGTCCGGCGCGCACTCGAGGAGCGCTCGCACCTGGAGGTCGACCTGTCGCTGGGATACCCCACCCGGTTCTCCTACGGCCTGATGCTGGGCGCACGCGTACTCAGCCTCTACGGCCTGGACACCCAGCACGCCTTCGGGCATCTCGGCTTCACCAACATGCTGGCCTGGGCGGACCCGGAGCGGGCCATCTCGGTGGCGGTACTCAACAGCGGCAAGCCGATCGTCTATCCCGAGATCTACCGATTCCTGGGCACGCTGCAGAACATCACCTCGGCGATGCCGAAGGTGCCGGAGTCCGATCGGATTCTGTAAGCACGTTCCCCAAGCCTGTTCACGCGCACATCGGAAGGAACTCATGTCGCGACACCTGGCCGGCAAGGTCATCCTCGTCACCGGCGCAGGCAGTGGCTTCGGCGCGCTGATCGCGCAGAAGTGCGCGGCAGGCGGGGCGACGGTGGTCGCGGTCGACATCGCCGACTCGGTTGACGGGGTGGTCGAGACCATCCGGGCCGCGGGTGGGCAGGCCAGCGCACGACGGGCAGACGTCACCGACATCGAGCAGATGCGCGCCGCGGCCGATCACGCACTCGCCGAGTTCGGCGCCGTCGACGTCCTGGTCAACAACGCGGGCGTGATGCCGCTGTCCTTCTTCGCCGACCACGAAAGGGCCTGGCGCCGTTGGCATCAGGCCATCGACATCAACCTCAAGGGCGTGGTCAACGGGATCGCTGCCGTCTACGACCAGATGATCGCCCAAGGCCGCGGGCAGGTGGTCAACATCTCCTCGATCTACGGCAACGGAGGCATCGCCGGCGCGGGGGTGTACAGCGCGACCAAGGCCGCCGTCGCCGTGATCTCCGACGCGCTGAGAGTCGAGGCTCAGGGTGTGATCAAGGTGACCACCGTCAAACCGACCGGGGTGCTGGGCACCAACCTGGCCTCGGGCGTGGTCAACGAGACCGCGGTCGTCGCCCTGGCCGGCCAGCACGGGGCCCGGTTCGCCGAGAATCTCGGCAACTACTTCACCGGCGCCCTGCGGCCCGAACAGACCGACGTCGACTCGCCCGCCTACTGGGTGATCACCCCCGACGAACTGGCGGACGCCGTCGTGCACGTCATCGACCAGCCGTGGGGGATCAGCATCAGCGACATCACCGTGAGGGCCAGCGGGGAGGACTACATCCGCTGAGCCAACCGCCGTGCCGGGACGGGTGTCAGTTGATCGGGGCGTTGAGCCAGCGCAGGTCGTCGATGATCCCGCGGGCGGCGACGATGCCCTGTCCGCTCTGCCACACCTCGTTGTTGACCACGAACACCCGGTTGTCCCGGTTGGCGGACAGCCGGCGCCAGGCGTCGCTGGTCAGCACCGCGGTGGCCCGGTCCCGGGCCGCCGCCGAGGCGAACGACATGTAAACGATGTCACCCTCGGCGGCGGCGAAGTCCGGAGACCCGGAGAGATCGGCGTCGCTGGTGCCGATCTCGATATAGGGCTTGTCGGTGAAGCGTTGCGCGGCGGGACGATCCACGCCGACCGCGGCGAGCACGCTGCCCGGAAAGTTGTCGGCTCCCCAGACCCGCAGCGTCGATTCGGTGAGTTGCACCACCGACGCCTGGAAATGCGGGGCGTCATTGGCGGCTCCGGCGGCGCGGGCCTGCTCATCGAATCCGGCGACCAACCGACGGGCGGCGTCGGCGCGGCCGGTGGCGGCTCCCACTAGGAGCAGGTTCTCCCGCCAGTCGGCGCCCGGCGAACCGGTGAAGACAGTAGAAGCGATCTTCGCCAGGTCGGCGTAGGCCGTCGGAGTCAGTGACTGCGATCCCAAGATCAGATCGGGCTTCGCCGCGGCGACGGCGGCCAGGTCGGGGGCGCTGCGTGTGCCCGCCGACGGCACGTCGTGAATGACGGTGCCCAGATAGGAAGGTTGGGTCTCGGAACCGTCCGGCAGCGCGGCCGCCACGATCCTCGACTGCAGGCCCAGGGCGCACAGGGCGTCGAGGTCGTCGCCGGCGAGCGCAACGATCCGCAGCGGGTCGGCAACCGTCGTGGTCTCACCGGCCGCATGGCGCAGGGGCCCCGGCGGGGGTGGGTCTGGGGCGGCCGCCTCGGGAGCGCAGGACTCATCCGGCCGGCGCTGATTGCCCAGGACACCCGCAGAGGCGATCTTGGTGACCGACGTCACCGGGCTCGATTGGGTGACCGACGTCACCCGGCTCGATTGGGGGACCGACGTCACCGGGCTCGAACCGGTCGGGGCAGCCTGCGTGCCGTCCGGGGAGGTCGAGCAGCCGGTCAGAACCAGGGCGGCAGCCAGGGCGGCAGCCTGTCGGCCGAAGCGTCGAACGCCGGTCCGGCAGGATTGGCGGGACACTCCGATCAACACCTCGCTGATCACCACCTCGCGACCGTAGCATCGGCCGGTCCGCAGGCCGCTGACCTGCATACCGTCCCGCCGGAGGAATGTCCGCGACGGGGCCCGGAAATTGATTACGACAGAATGTAGGACCCGTGGCGCACGGCGGGGGGTTTGGGGATAGGATGCGCCTTGGAGGGCAGGGCTCTCCGAGTGGGCCGTTAAGAAAACGGCGCTCTCGTACAGATGGTGGGAGGAACTCGTGACAGCCGTTGTGCCCTCGCGTGGAGATATCGAGGCCGGTCGCCCCTTCCCGGAGCGTTCGGGACCCAAGGGCAATCTGATCTACAAGCTGATCACGACCACCGATCACAAGCTGATCGGCATCATGTACGTGGTCACCTGCTTCGTGTTCTTCGCACTGGCCGGTTTGATGGCGCTGTTCATCCGCGCCGAACTGACCGTTCCCGGGCTGCAGTTCCTGTCCAACGAGCAGTACAACCAGCTGTTCACGATGCACGGCACGGCGATGCTGCTCTTCTACGCCACCCCGGTCGTGTTCGGCTTCGCCAACCTGGTGTTGCCGCTGCAGATCGGTGCCCCCGACGTGGCCTTCCCGCGGCTGAACGCGCTGTCCTACTGGTTGTTCACCTTCGGTGCGCTGATCGCCCTCGGCGGCTTCATCACCCCCGGCGGAGCGGCTGACTTCGGCTGGACGGTGTACGTACCGCTGTCCGACGCCGCGCACTCTCCGGGTGCCGGTGCCGACCTCTGGATTCTGGGTGTGGCTGTCGGTGGCCTGGGCACCATCCTGGGCGCGGTCAACATGATCACCACCGTGGTATGCATGCGCTGCCCGGGGATGACCATGTTCCGGATGCCCATCTTCACCTGGAACATCTTCGTCACCTCGATCCTGGTAATCCTGATCTTCCCGCTGCTCACCGCGGCCGCGTTCGGCCTGGCTGCCGACCGTCGCCTGGGCGCGCACATCTACGACCCGGCCAACGGTGGCATCACGCTGTTCCAGCACCTGTTCTGGTACTTCGGGCACCCTGAGGTGTACGTGCTGGCGTTGCCGTTCTTCGGCATCGTCTCCGAGATCTTCCCGGTGTTCGCCCGCAAGCCGATCTTCGGCTACTCGACTCTGGTCTACGCCACCATCGCGATCGCCGCGCTGTCGATGGCGGTGTGGGCGCACCACATGTATGTGACGGGCGCGGTGCTGCTGCCCTTCTTCTCCTTCATGACCTTCCTCATCGCCGTTCCGACCGGTATCAAGTTCTTCAACTGGATCGGAACCATGTGGAAGGGGCAATTGACCTTCGAGACACCGATGCTGTTCAGCTTCGGCTTCTTGGTCACCTTCCTGTGCGGCGGCCTCTCCGGCGTCCTGCTGGCCAGCCCGCCGCTGGACTTCCACGTCAGCGACACCTACTTCGTCATCGCGCACTTCCACTACGTGCTGTTCGGCGTGATCGTGTTCGCCACCTACGCGGGTACCTACTTCTGGTTCCCGAAGATGACCGGCCGCATGCTGGACGAGCGGCTGGGCAAGGTGCACTTCTGGATGACGTTCATCGGCTTCAACCTCACCTTCCTGGTGCAGCACTGGCTGGGCAACGAGGGCATGCCGCGGCGCTACGCCGACTACCTCCCGGGCGACGGGTTCACCACCTTGAACATCATCTCCACGGTGGGCGCGTTCATCGTGGGCGCCTCGATCCTCCCGTTCTTCTGGAACGTGTTCAAGAGCTGGCGCTACGGCGAGGTCGTCACGGTTGACGACCCGTGGGGCCACGGTAACTCCCTGGAGTGGGCCACCAGCTGCCCGCCGCCGCGGCACAACTTCACCGAGCTGCCCAACGTCCGCTCGGAGCGTCCCGCGTTCGAGCTGCACTACCCGCACATGGTTGAGCGGATGCGCAGCGAGGCGCACGTGGGCCGGTCGCATGACAGCGCGGAGAAGAAGGCCGGCGTCTAGAGCGGTTCGCCGTTCCATCGCGCTGCGATGACACCCGCGAAGGTGTCGGTGCTGATCACCGTCACCGGCAACGATCGGCCCGGCGTCACCTCGGCACTGTTCGAGGCCCTGTCGGCCCACCAAGTCGAGTTGCTCAACGTCGAACAGGTGGTCATCCGCGACCGGCTGACCCTAGGGGTCTTGGTCTGCGGAGTGCCGGAGGTGGTCGCGGGGGACACCCTTCGCGGCGACGTCACCACCGCCATCCAGCGGATGGGTCTGGACGTCACCATCGAGCGCAGCGACGACGTGCCGGTGATAGGGGAGCCGTCCACCCATACGATCGTGGTGCTCGGCCGACCCATCACGGCGGCCGCATTCGGCGCCGTGGCTCGTGCGACGGCTGCGCTGGGAGTCAACATCGACTTCATCCGCGGGGTGTCCGACTATCCGGTCACCGGACTTGAGCTTCGGGTTTCCGTCCCGCCGGGACTGGACGACCGGTTACCGGCGGCGCTCGCCCGGGTCGGTGCGCAGCAGGGTGTCGATATCGCGGTGGAGCGCTACAGCCTGGAGCGCCGGGCCAAACGGTTGATCGTGTTCGACGTCGATTCCACTCTGATCCAGGGCGAGGTCATCGAGATGCTGGCCGAGCGTGCCGGCGCAGGCGAGGCGGTGGCCGCCATCACCGAGGCCGCCATGCGCGGCGAGTTGGACTTCGCCGAGTCGCTGCACCGCAGGGTCTCCACCCTGGCCGGGCTGTCGGCCGACGTGGTCGACGAGGTCTCAGCGGAACTTCAGTTGACGCCCGGTGCCCGGACCACGATCAGGACGCTGCGGCGGCTGGGATTCCACTGCGGGGTCGTGTCCGGGGGATTCCGCCAGGTGATCGAACCCCTTGCCCATGAATTGATGCTTGACTTCGTCGCCGCCAACGAGTTGGAGATCGTTGACGGCCGCCTGACCGGCCGGGTGACCGGACCGATGATCGATCGCGCCGGAAAGGCCAAGGCACTGCGCGATTTCGCCCAGGCCGCCGGCGTCCCGATGGAGCAGACCGTCGCCGTGGGCGACGGTGCGAACGATATCGACATGTTGACCGCCGCGGGCCTGGGCGTGGCGTTCAATGCCAAGCCCGCGCTGCGCGAGGTCGCCGACGCCTCGTTGAGCCACCCCTACCTGGACACCGTGCTTTTCATCCTCGGTATCACCCGGGCTGAGATCGAGGCCGCCGACGCGGTCGACGGGGGTGTCCGCCGAGTCGCGATCCCGGCTGACTAGATCAGCGGGGTTCAGATCACCACGGCGGCGGTCTGCGGGGCGGTCGATCCTGTGACGCTCCGCCAGGCCTGCGCGAGGAGTGGGATGGCCTCGGCCAGCTGAGCCGGGGGCAGCACATAGGGAATCCTAATGAACCGCTCCAGGGTGCCGTCCACCCCGAAACGTGGACCCGGCGGCAGTTCCACGCCCAGCCGGGACGCCGAGGCGCACAGCGCCGAACTGATCGGGGCGGGCAGTTGGACCCACAGCGACATTCCGCCGGATCCGGGCAGCGGCCGCCACTCCGGCACGTGCGTGGACAGCAGATCCACCAGCAGCGACCGGCGTTCGCGCAGCATCTCGCGGCGTTCCGGCAGGACATCGTCGGCGCGTTCGGTGAGTAACCACGCCGCGGCAAGTTGCTCGACCACCGACGTACCGAGGTCGATGGAGGGGCGGAGGGCGCGAAGCGTCGCCAGCACGCCCGGTTCGGCCCTGATCCAGCCGATGCGCATTCCGCCCCAGAAGGACTTCGACATCGAGCCCACCGTCATCAGTAGGTCGCTGCGCGTGCTCAGCGCGGCGGCCACCGGGGCTGGAACCGGCTCGTCGAGCCATACATCGGTCAGGGTCTCATCGACGATGGTCCGCGTTCGTGTCTCGGAGATGATGTCGCACAATCGTTGACGATCGTCTGCTGACATCGACATGCCGGTGGGGTTCTGGTTGTCGGGCACCAGATAGGCCAGCGTGGGCGCGAGTTGGCGCGCCGCTGCATGCAGTGCGTCGAGATCCCAGCCGTCGCTGGTCAGCGCGACGGGAACGGGGCGGGCACCCGCGACGCCGATCGCCGTCAGCGCCCCGTGGTAGGTGGGCTGTTCCACCAGGACCCGGTCGCCGGGTTGCGTGTAGGTCGACACGATCAGCGCGATCGCATGCTGCGCCCCGCTGGTGACCATGATTTGGTCGGTGGTTGTGGGAAGGCCTCTGGCGCAGTATCTTTCGGCGATCGCAGCGCGAAGGACCGGTAGGCCGGTCATATCGTGGGCGGTGCGATGCAGGTAGCCGGCGGATTGCCGGGCGGCCTCGGCGAAGGCGTCCTGCATCGCGCTGGCGGGTGCGGCCGGCGCGGCGACGGAGAGGTTGACGGTGGTGGCCGGCTGTTCGGGCATCGAGGCCGGCGGGTGGGGAAGCGCGACGGTGCTGCGCGCCCCGCGGCGCGCCTGCAGGTAGCCGTCCTGACGTAATGCGGTGTACGCGGCGGTGACGGTCGTGCGCGAAACCCGCAGCGCGTCGGCCAGGGCCCGCTCGCTGGGCAGGCGCGACCCGACCGGCAGACGGCCGTCGACGATCAGCATGCGCAGGCAGTCTGCCAGCGCCTGATACGTCGGCCCGCTGCGGCTCGATGTCCGCCAGTTCCCCAATTCCCGGGCCAGAAGGCTCGGTTCGAGCGCGCGTTGCGTCAAGGATGTCGTCATTTCAATGCCAGTATGCGGCAACTGGCTATTGAAGAGAAAGCCAGTTGCCGGGAAACATGATGCCCATGAGTACCTGGCTCTCCCGGCTGGCCAGCAGGCTGGTTGCGTTGATGGACCCCGATAACGGCCCGTGGAACCCAGACCCGTGGGGGTGCTCGAATGGGCAGGGGATGGACCCGGAATGGGCTGACGCCGACCTTCGACGGATGAGCCGTGACCTGGATGCCATCCGGGTCCGGTTCGCCGAGCCGCGGTGAGTGCCGCGATGCGCGCCGCAACACTGCTGATCGGTCTGTGCTGCTACGGCGTCTCGATGGCGATGATGGTTCGGGCCGAGCTGGGTCTGGATCCGTGGGACGTCTTCCACCAGGGTCTGTCCCGGCATACGCCGATGAGCATCGGGGCGGCTTCGGCAGTGGTCGGGGTCGCCGTCCTACTGGCCTGGATTCCGCTGCGCACCAAGCCGGGCGTCGGCACCCTCGCCAATGTGGTGGTGATCGCCGTCACCGTCGACGTCGGTCTCGCCGTCCTGAGCATGCCTCAGTCCATGCCCGCCCGAGTGGCACTGATGCTCGGTGCGGTCCTGCTCAACGCGATGGCCACGGTGCTGTATGTGGGGGCCGGGCTGGGTGCCGGTCCGCGGGATGGGCTGATGACAGGCCTGGTTGCGCGCACCGGTTTGTCGGTGCGGCGGATCCGCACCGGGATCGAAGTGACGGTGCTGGCCGCGGGTTGGCTGCTCGGCGGCAGTGTCGGCGCCGGAACCGTGGTGTACGCGCTCGGTATCGGACCGCTGGTTCAACTGGTGTTGCGGGCCACGCCCCAACGGGTGCTGGCCCGAAGCGGTTGGGCGCGGATCCACCCCGCCCCGGCACCTGCCCCGGCAGCCGAGTGGGGCACGATGGAGCGGTGTCCGACTCTGCCGACGCGGTCGACCCCGACCTCCTGATCGACTTCCGGAAGGTGTCGCTGCGCCGCGGCGGCCGTGTCCTGGTCGGACCCGTCACCTGGCAGGTCGAACTCGACGAGCGCTGGGTGGTGATCGGCGCGAACGGGGCCGGCAAGACCTCCCTGTTACGCATGGCCGCCGCGATGGAACACCCGTCCTCGGGCATCGCCTACGTGCTGGGGGAGCGGCTGGGCCGGGTCGACATGGCTGAGCTGCGTCAGCGGGTCGGGCTGAGCAGCTCGGCCCTCTCCCAGCGGATCCCCGACAACGAGGTGGTGCGAGACCTGGTGGTCTCGGCGGGTTACGCCGTGCTCGGCCGGTGGCGGGAGAACTACGACGACGTCGACTACGCCCGAGCCATCGACACACTGGAAAGCGTCGGTGCAGAGCACTTGGCCGACCGGGTTTTCGGCACCTTGTCCGAGGGTGAGCGCAAGCGGGTGCTGATCGCCCGGTCCCTGATGACCGATCCCGAACTGCTGCTGCTCGACGAGCCCGCGGCCGGACTGGATCTCGGCGGCCGGGAAGAACTCGTCGCTCGCCTGACCGACCTGGCCGCCGATCCGGATTCTCCGGCGTTGGTGCTGGTCACCCACCATGTTGAGGAGATTCCACCGGGATTCAGCCACTGCCTCATCCTGTCCGAGGGCACCGTGGTGGCTGCCGGGCTGCTGCAGGACACGCTGACCGCCGAGAATCTCTGCCTGGCGTTCGGTCAGTCCATCGCCCTGGACATTCTCGACGGGCGTTACTTCGCCCGACGGATACGCAGTCGGGCGGCACACAGGAGGCGTTCATGAGCGACAAGCCCGAGCCGCTGCCGGTGCGCCCGGCCGCGACTGTGATGTTGGTGCGTGACACCTGGGTTGATCGATCGACCGGGCTTGAGGTGTTCCTGATGCGCCGCCACGCGGCCATGCAGTTCGCCGCCGGGATGACGGTGTTCCCCGGCGGCGGGGTCGACGACCGCGACCGCGATGCGGGCCTGGTCGGGGCGCGTGCCTGGTTCGGGCCCGAACCCCATTGGTGGGCAGCGCGATTCGGGATCGAAGAGGATCTCGCCGAGGCCCTGGTGTGTGCGGCTGCCAGGGAGACCTTCGAGGAGTCCGGTGTGCTCTTCGCCGGTCCTGCAGACGACCCGGACGGTATCGTCGCCGACGCCTCGGTCTATCGCCAGGCGCGCGCAGCACTGGAGGACCGCAGTCTGTCCTTCGCCGACTTCCTACGTGCGGAAAGGCTGGTGCTGCGCGCCGATCTGCTGCGGCCGTGGTCGAACTGGGTCACTCCGGAAGAGGAGCGAACCCGCCGCTACGACACCTACTTCTTCGTCGGCGCGCTGCCCGAGGGACAGCGAGCCGACGGCGAGAACACCGAGTCCGACCAGGCCGACTGGTCCAGCCCGGAGGCTGCCATCGAGGACTTCGCCCGGGGCCGTGCGCTGCTGCTGCCGCCAACCTGGAGCCAACTGGACTCGCTGGCGGGCCGGACGGTCGCCGAGGTCCTGGCCCTCGAGCGCCAGATCGCCAAGGTGCAGCCGAAGCTGACGGTGCTGCAGGACAATTGGGAGATCGAGTTCTTCGACAGCGACCGCTACAACGCCGCGCGCAACAGCGGCGGCCGGTTGAAGGGAATCTTCTAAGCCGTGCGCGAGTTCGTCACCGTGCACGTCAGCGAGCAGCAACCCGGTATCGGGACCGTGCTGCTGACCCGCGAGCCCACCAACGCCCTGACCCGGCAGGTTTACCGGGAACTGGCCGACGCGGCCGCCGAGGTGTCCCAGCGCGACGATATCCGCGCGGTCATCCTGTTCGGCGGGCATGAGATCTTCTCCGCCGGCGACGACGTCCCGGAGTTGCGGACCCTCGACGGGACCGAGGCCGAGGCCACCGACCGGGCACGCCGGGCGGCGCTGGACGCCGTCGCCGGTATCGGCAAACCCACCGTCGCCGCGGTTACCGGTTACGCGCTGGGTGCCGGGCTGACCCTGGCACTGGCCGCCGACTGGCGGGTCTGCGGCGACAACGCGAAACTCGGGGCCACCGAGATCCTTGCCGGCCTGGTGCCCGGCGGTGGCGGCTGCGGGCGTCTCGCCCGGGCGGTGGGCGCATCCCGGGCCAAGGAGATGGCCTTCAGCGGCCGGTTCGTCGGTGCGGAGGAGGCATTCACGCTGGGCTTGGTCAACGAGCTCGTGGCACCCGATCACGTCTTCGACGCCGCGCTGAAGTGGTCGGCCCGGCTAACCGGGTCACCGGCGGCCGCCTTGGCCGGCGCCAAGGCGCTGATCGACGGCACCGTGGCCGGTGATCTCGACGAGGACGACCAGGTGCGCTGCTATGGCAAGGTCTTCCGGGCCGGCGGGGCGGGTTAGGCTGCCCTACATGTCGACGACGGATGCTGCGATCCCGCAGCCAAACCCGCACGCCACCGCCGAACAGGTCGAGGCCGCCCTGAAGGATTCCAAGCTGGCCCAGGTCCTCTACCACGACTGGGAGGCCGAGACCTACGACGACAAGTGGTCGATCTCCTACGACAAACGCTGTGTCGACTACGCGCGGGACCTCTTCGACGCCACCGTCCCCGCCGAGGAACAGCGGCGGC
>Ga0116183_1001719_pt1 | contig 24434 bp, 26 predicted proteins | sample AD_UKC078_MetaG_FD_89753 | JGI IMG/M metagenome (GOLD analysis project Ga0116183, IMG submission 89753) | Active sludge microbial communities of municipal wastewater-treating anaerobic digesters from USA - AD_UKC078_MetaG | ecosystem: Engineered > Bioreactor > Anaerobic > Digestate | place: USA... | reverse complement strand
TATATAACCTCTTTCTTGGATGGAAGAACAATCGAACTTGACTCAAATCTAAACCTTGTCAAAAACAATATATCCTTTACGCATAAAATCGAAAAACCTTACGGAGTCGCGGTAGATAACGAGGGATACGTATACGTTTCCGACTTCAAAAACGACGTTGTAGTCAAGTTCAACCAATTGGGGCTGGTCGAAAAGATTATCGGATTTAAAGGTTCGGGAGAAGGGGGGCTATTGGGACCCAAATATCTGCTTTTTGACGACGAAAATTCGTTATACGTTGCGGATAGCGGCAACAAGAGAGTAAACAAGTACAAATCTAACGGCGATATACTCTTTTCATTTGGTAATAAAAAGGAATCCGACGGCGTTTTGGCCTCTCCAAACGGACTTATGTTTTATAAAAATTCGATTTACGTTTGCGATAGGGATAACGATAGAGTGGTTTGCTACGATAAGAGCGGCAATTATCAATTTTCTTTAGGCGAAGATAAGCTAAAAAAGCCTTACGATATCGCCGTCGATAATTTGGGAAGAATGTTGATACTTTGCGAGAAAAACATTTGGGTTTACGAAGAGGATAACGGGCTTTGGTATGTCGTCGACGCTCTGGGCGACAGACTTGAAAGAGGCGCGTCGATAAAAACGGACGTCAACAATAATATTTTAATTACGGATTACAATAGTTCTCGATTATTTATACTTTCTCAGGATAGGGACAGATATACAAATTTTAGCGTAAATATTGAGAGAGTATTTGCCAACAATTTTCCCGAAGTTCATCTAGCCGTTTCCGTCGAAAAAGACGACTTTACCAACCCCGTTGGGATAAATTGGACAAATTTTACGTTGTACGAAAACGGAAGAATGATACCCGTCGTCGGTTCGTCGTACACGCAAACCAGAGACGAGATTAACGACGTCGTTATAGTTCACGATAAAAATGAAAACATGAAAAAATACACCTCGGATTTTAAGAATATTCTCGATAAGTGGTTTAGAAATAAAAAATCCGGAACTTCGGTCTCTTATATTTCTATTAGAGAGGACGACGCGACGATTGAGAATGAATTAAACTCTACAAGATTATCGGTTTTGGAGTCGCTTGAGAATAGAGATTATTCAAAGAGAACCGATAAAGGATATGGGATAAAAACGGCGATTTATTCGGCGATCGGCAGGTTTTCAAAAAAATCTATTATTTTGGTTACGAACTCAAAAGAGACGGGAAGAGATTTTGAGAAATTCAAATTCGAAGACGCGCTATCTCTTGCTAAAAATAGCGATATAGCGATATATATAGTTTCATTTGAGGAAAATTCTTTATCAAATTTGTATAGATATATGGCGAAAGAGACGGGAGGCGAATATTTGAGAGCCTATCATACAAGCGATATAGAAAAGCTGATTACTAAAATCGAAGAAAGAAAAGGTAAGGAGATAATACTATCTTATAGATCGAGAGCGGTATCAAGATTCGGCGAAGAACCGATCAAGATTTATATGGACGTAGATTTTAACGGAGTAAACGGCTCGGCGGAGTCCGTATATTATCCGCCGAAAATTAGATAAAACGGTAAATTAATTATAAAATATTTTCATTTTTTTTGAATTTTTATTATTTTATAAAAATTGTTTGAAAAAAATCCAAATAAGATTTATCCTTTTATTATACGCTATAAAGCGTAGGAGTTAAATAATGAGTAAAAAATTATCATTTATAGAAGAGGCGGAATTTAAAGGATTCCAGTATAGACCTAACGGTATACTCGGAAACGGTTTTTACGGCAACGGAGTCTATATATCTTTATCGGATATGGAGAAATTTTCAAAATCTTCGAGCCGTCAAGACCAATCTGATAAAGAGGACGAAGTTACAATAAATACCGATTACTTTATAAGGTGCGAAAAAAAGGAAGATTATCTAACCAAAGATATTATGGAGTTGTTTCCCGATATAAAAGAGCATCAGTTGCACAATTTTCTAAACAAATATAAAGACGTTTTTTTGTCTCAAAAGTTGTTTACAATGGTTAATAAGAAAAGGATCTTTTCTAAAGAAGCCATCAAATTTATTTATACAAAACTGATAAAAAAAGAGGAGCCTCCGGTAAAAAAAAGAGGCAGGAGGGCGCGCAAACAGTGAAAATTATCGATATTGATAGGTTGAAGATACTTGACTCGCATATTTATTATATCAAAGAGTACGAGGGATCGGCGGTGCTAATTGACAACTTTATGAAAATATGCAGATCGGATATTAAATTTTCAATTGAATACAAGCCGGTCGGCGAAAACGAAATTAAGGTGTCTTTTTTTCAGGATCAATCCAAACTTGATAAACTCCTTCCGAAATTGAAGGAGAAGATTGCAAAATTAGATCAGGACGGAGTTTTGTCTAATCTTCATAAAAATAAATAGTTATGGTGTATTATTCAAATTCTGAGAGCGAAACTTGGGCTATAGGCAAACTTATTTCCGAAAAGATAAAACCGGGCGATAAGATATTGCTGGACGGCGAAATCGGAGCCGGTAAGTCGGTATTAGCTCGCGGTATAGCCGGCGGGCTTGGAGTCGCCGAGCCGATGCCTTCGCCGACCTTTACTTTGGTAAACGAATACGACGCGAAATATAAGATATATCACTTTGATTTTTATAGACTAAAAGATCCCTACGAGTTGTACGAGATAGGATTTGAGGATTACGTCTATTCGCAAGGGGTGTCGCTGATCGAATGGTATAGCAAAGGCGGCGATCTTATTCCTAACGAATCTATATTGATATCAATAAAAATTGAATCGGATAATAAAAGGAAAATAGAAATAAATTGGACAAGGTAAATCTTTTAGCGTTTGATACGTCCGACGCATATTTGAAACTAGCGGTATATATCGACGGCAAAACCTCAGCTCTATCCGTCGATAACAATTCGAGGCACATCGAGAGTCTTGTCCCAAGCGTTAAAAAAGCGCTTGAGGAGACAGGAGGAAGCGCCGATAAAATTCAAAAAATTTTGGTATGCGTCGGTCCTGGGTCGTTTACGGGTATAAGAATAGGCATATCGACCGCCGAAGCTTTTGGCTATTCGTTAAAAAAGGAAGTTTACGGTTTCTCGGTATTCGACGTTTACAACTATTTATATAAGAACGTTAGCGAAGATACAATCGCGATCCCAATAATCGACGCAAAGAAAAATAGATTTTATTGCGCCTTTTTAAACGGCCGCTCGAATTATAAAATATTTGATATACCTAAAGAAGAGATAATTAATATTATACTAAAGGATTTTGGAGATAAACGAATAATCTTTGCAGGAAAAGATTTCAAAACTATCGAGGCTTACGTTTCAAGCGCCGGTATAAGATATAATTATAGCCATAAAGAGAGTTATTCTGAGTTTGATATGCTGGACTTTGCTTTTTATTTTTTGAAAGAAGGGGAACTCAAAAAACCGGATCCAATTTATCTGAGAAAAAGCGAAGCGGAGATCGCTCTATTAAACCGTAATCTTGCGATGAAAAATTAAAAGAGTAAAGTCTAAAATATTAGCTTGAGGCGCCCCGTCGGTTTTTTGGGAAATAAGAAAATACTTGTCCCATATGTGTCAATTTGTTTTTAGCGTCATATGCGTCAATTTCTCCTTAATACCATATGCGTCGAATTTTATTCTTGACGCCATATGTGTCATTTTTTTCTCTCCAAAAAAACCGACGAGGGACGTTATTTAACAAAATTAAAATTGACACATATGCGTCAAAAGATTTTGACGCATATGAATTCAAGAATCGCCGCTATATCGGAAGTATCAAACCGAGTTTAGCTGATAATACGCCTCATTTTCAATATATTTGTTTCTCTTATCCGTAAACGCGGATAAGAGAAACGTTGTTTTATTTCTTATAATCAATCCCCCATTTATACTTCATGGCGATATAGATATTAGAGTCCTTGTGGTAGGTCCCGATTTTATCGGTCAGCGAAAGCTCGACCGCTTGATCTTTTTTTTGAATCCATGAGAAATAGAGATCGGTTCCAATAATAATATGGAAAGAATCGATCGGCATGATATCAAGTTCCGTATTGAAATACAGACTCCCGTATCGCTTCTCTTCGTCGTAGTCGTAAACTAACGGAAGAATATATGACGCGGCGAGCGAGGGGGTCAACAGATTGTCCAAAACGGGCCACTTCATTTTCAGGCTGATTCCCTGCAAGAGTCCTTCGTTGACTTCGCCTAATTTCTCGACCATCGCCCGGTAATAAAATCTCTTCATATAACTTCGGTCGCCTACTTTTGAAGAATCCGGCATACCGTCCTCATAATCGTCGTAAAAAGCGAGGTCGTAATTGAGGTAAACTTCGCCGAAGTATTGAAAATTGAAATAGAAATCGTCGTTCGGTCCATAACTGAAATCCATACCGGCGACGTAACTTATTTTATGATTGCGCTTGGTATATCGATTGGAAAAATAATCTTCGGCGAGATTGAAACAAAACTCCCCCCATAGTCCGAATCTATCTATAGACGCCTTTACGTCCGTTCCGATACGATGAATCCTGTTTCGAACAAGTTTAATTTCGCTAACGCGCCAGAAATAACTTTCTGGAATCGCTACAGGTATAACAGGCGCGGGATACGGCGGCGAAGGAACGTTCTGATAATAAGTAGTTCCGGTGTTTTGAATTTTCTCCTTTGTTAGCGTTAATTCCGGCGTATAATAAGGATCAAAATCGTATAGATAACTAAATGAAAAATCGACTTTCGGGAATCTAAAATTTGCTTTACCGCCGATTGTGAAATTTTTCGGCTCAAATTCAAATTTAGCAATATCAACGTTCTTTGCGTTAGGCGAACTTCCCATATATTTTGTAAATTCTTTAGCTATATCGGCGTTTGTAATAGTTCCGGTCTGAATTGCAACGGCGTTAGTTAAAAGATAATTAACCGCGTCCGAAGTGTTGTCTAGGCTCCTTCCGTAAAAAAGTTCGTCCGGTATCTCGGCTTTAATATCCCTCGGAAAAATATCGTTCTGTTCAAAAGGGACGTAAACTACGTCGAACGAGAAGAAATCGACGGGATACATCGAAAAAGCCGCCGACAATATCGGTATTTTATCCGAATTCGCCCCGACGGCATAGTCGCGCGGATTGATATTATCGGTAGGATTTACCCCGTCGGCGGTTCCCCATGAAAAAAACTGAAGCCCCGCGGCGAGTTTTATTTTCCACGGACTCCACGAGACGTAGTTTTCTAACGGCTTAATATTGAGAACTCTATCCCAACTGCCAAAATCGTTCAAAACTACGTCGAACTTACCGACAGATTTGAGTTTTATCTCTTTATAATTAATTTCCAAACCGAACTCGTTTAAGAATTTAGGGGCTTTGATCGCGCCTTCAAAATTCATGTGGTCCGGAATTACCGGAATATGAAAATCAAATTTATGATCGCCGTACAGGCTCAATTTAAAATCCGGTATCGGCGAAAAATCGGACAATCCGTTTGTTATACCGGAATCGTCTAAAGTCGAGTCGCCGCTCTCTACGTTATCAAAAAGCGCTCCGTAATCCGTCTCCGAATAAGCTAAAAAAATCCCCGCAATAAGGAGCAATGTAATCAAAAAATATTTACGCATAACCCGCCTCCAATCTGTTTATTTTTCAAGATTCTGAACGCTGAAAATAGAGTCTTTAATCCCGGAATTAATTTTCATATTACTCATAGAGAGTAAAGTTTTTGTCCCGTCCTTATGATTGTCGACGACCGTTTTTGACGGAATAATAACCCCGTCTATAATTTTTACTTCAACCATAACGATTGTCTTAAACAGTTTGTCGTCTTTCCTATCGTAAGCTTCCAATTTATATGTAAAATAATCGCTTTTTGACACCCACATAATAGTTCTGGAATATGGCGAAGTTTTATCTTTTGGAGTCGCTTCGATCACATAACACTCTTTTTCTCCATATTTCTCGTCTTTTAGATATTTATAATCAAAATCTTCAAAATCCCTATCTTCCATATCGTAATATGAGATATCCGACCCCATAAATTTGCCGTCTTTACTTGTCGACGATATTAGTCGAGTTTTTTTCAACGCCGGTAAATAGAGCCGTTGTTCGTCCGCCCCTTTTCGGGCTATCGTCAAAAATTTTGTCCCCTTGACGTCGGCCGGTTCTAAAAATTCTGTAAAAGAATTAGTCCCCTCTTTAGACTCTTTAGAAAACATAACGACTTTTCTCTTTTTTTGCCCCCCTTTTTTATCTACCAAAACCATTTCGGCTTCGGAATAGACGTCGTTCGGTTTTTTTAGTCCCTTATTTTTTCTCATAATCTCTTCCCCTCTTTCGTCGGCAAAAAGCGACATAGACAAAAGAAGCGCTAACGCTGTAAAAAGTAATCTTTTCATAAAACTCTCCTTTTTTTAAAAATTATCTACTTATAAATTTTGGTTTAAATATATTTAACGCTACCGGAAGAAGCGTCATAGCCGAAAACGAGGCGGTCAGCATCGTAAGACCGACCAAAGCGCCGAAATAAACAAGCGGCATAAAACTGGAAAAAACTAAAACAAGAAATCCCAATGCGACCGCCGTTGCGTTGTAAACTATCGCTTTGCCGGAAGTCTGCAAAGCCCTCGTAGTTACCGCCTCCAGGTCGGTCGATAGTTTTCGCTCGTAACAGTAGGCGTTCATAAAGTGAATAGTATAGTCTATCCCCGTCCCTATCGCTACCGATGCGACCATCGCGGTTCCGGCGTCGAGTTTGATCCCCAAAAAGCCCATAACTCCAAAGTTGAGAAATATCGGCGCGGCAAGGGTCAACATTCCGAATATCCCGGCAATCGGGGTTCTATAATAGACGGATAAAATCAAAAAAACCGCTATGAGAGAAAATATAATATTACTAATTTGACTATCGACGATGAGGTCCGATACGACGACCTGCAGATACGCGTTGCCCGAAGCGGTAGTTTTATACCCTTCCGGAAAATTTTTTTTCGCAAAATCCAGAAGGTCTTCCCTTACCTCTTTAATTTTGTTGAAATCCCCGTTTTTCAAAATTATCTCAAATTTTGTCTGGGACGGCTCGATAGAGTCGTCGACAAACTCGCCGATATTTCCTGAAAAAAGCATAAGATACTGGGCGATTAGTTGCTTCAACTCCTCTTTCGACTCGCATCGATATTTGGCCGGATCAAAAGGTATCTCGTAATAATCTCCGCTCTCGTCGACGTTCATTACCTGATTCATTTTTTTGACAAAGTCTATAAAAGATATAATGTTGCCGATATCGTCGGGATATTTCTTCATCAGATAATCCTGCATTTTTTCCATGCCGACAAGTATATCCGGATTTGTGAGAGCGCCCGCTTCTTCTCCCTTTACAATAACGCTTAACATCGTAACGCCGTTAAAATTTTTATTGACAAAATCGTCGGATTTTCTTATCTCGGTCGATTTTCTAAAATAGTTTATCATAGGATTGCCGACTTTAATCCGCATAGTCCCTACGGCGGAAATAACAAGTACTAATACGAATAAAATTATAACTCTGATTTTACCTTTTACAAGAAATTTATAAATCGATAAGAAAACTTTTGTTACTAAGCCCGGTTTTTCGTTACCGTCGTCCTTTTTGGGGACTTTTACGTCCTTATGTTTTACAAATTTGTGTCTCAACATTAATAACGCCGGTATCAAAGTCAGCGCTATTATAAAAGCGATAAATACCCCGATAGCGGTAAATATTCCAAAATCCCGCAACAAAGTTATACTGCTGGTTGCAAGCGACCCAAATCCCGCAATGGTAGTCAAAGCCGCAAGTAAAACCGCGCCGCCTATTCTTTTTAAAGTGTGAAATATTATTTCTTTATTGCGAGCGTCCGAAACTACGCCATTTTTAAGGCGTTCGGCGGCAACCACGTCAAAATAGTGGCTGATAATGTGGATTCCGTACGCGCTTCCGACGGCCACCATCAATACCGGTATGGCGTTAGCGACAATTGTAAGATTTACGCGAAATACCGCCATTAATCCCAACGTACATACGGTCGTTATTAATACCGTGATTGTCGGTAAAACAACGCCTACGACGCTTCTAAAAGAGAAAAATAGCGTTCCTATAAGAATAATTACGACAAAGGGTACCAATTTGATCAAGTCGCCCCTCATATTTTCGGCGATGATTACTAAAACCGCCGGCATACCGGCGACGTAAGTTTCATGCCCCTCGCTTTCATAACGTTTTAAGATTTTTTTGACCTCTTTATACGCATTTTCAGCGTTCGAACTCCCAACGCCGAGTTCGAGTTTTAACGCAACCATCGTAGATCTAAAATCCTTTGAATAAAAATTTCCTCTATAAATGCTCCACGATGTTAACCGCTTTTTTACCTCTTCCTCCTCCTCGAGGGTTTGAGGAAGCGACTCTACGAGTTTGATAGTTTCGATACCGTCGTCCGTCCCAAAAATATAGTCCGCATTAACAACCGAGGTAACGGCGTCAATCCCTTCGATCTGTTCAAACTCGGCGGTAATATTTTCAATAAACTCAAGGTTTTTTCTATTGTAAACATATCCCTCTTTGAACTTAACGCTTATTGCCATCATCATGCTGTCGCCGTACGTATCTTCTATCTCGATAAACTCTTGTCTTGCCGGATGGCTTTTGGGCATAAATTTGGTCGTATCGTTATCGATAACCAAATTTTTCAGTTGAATGCCGAGTATGACGGTAACGACGCATACTGCGACGACTATCGCCAAAGGGTATTTAAAAAACTTATTCATTCTGATTCTCCTATCTAGTTATTCTTAATTAAAGACAACATTAGATTAATGTTGTATTCAAATATTGTATTAAATTCAATATTGTCTGTCATAAAATACTGATACACATCGTCGTTTATAAAATACATACCGACAATAACCGTCTGTATAGATAAAACAGTTTTTGGTATATCTATATCTTTTTTTATGCTTCCGTCGTCGATTCCTTGATTAATAAACGCGTCGATAAATTCTCGTATCCCTTTAACAACGTCTTGACATTTTTGGATTCCCTCGCTTTTTTTGTTCTCTTCAAAAACTTGATTCAGAAAATACGCTATCACTTTCGCGTAATTAGGGTTTACCTTTTTCAATTCTATCAGAGAACGCGCAACGGAGAAGAGTTTATCAAAACCCGTCTTCTGGTTTTCCGAACCTTTCATAATAATTTTTTGTAAAAGCTCGACGCCTCTCAGAGCGATAGCGGAATAAACCTCCTCCTTGCTTCCAAAATATTTATAAATCGTTCGTTTGCTATACTCCGCCTTCTTTGCAATAGCGTCCATCGAAGTCTCCTTAAACCCCTCCTTAAAAAACAACTTCTCGGCGACGTCTATAATCTCCCGCCGTTTTCTCTCCTTTTCCCTCTCAATTCGATTTGGCATATAACTCATATAAAACTCCCGGTATCCTAAGTAAACTCCGAGTTTACTTACTGCAATTATAGTTTATCATAATCATATTGTCAATAAAAAAAATATTTTTTTTAAATAATTTTACGTATAGTAGACATATCTGGGATAATTTTCGATTACGAGAGCGTATAATAGCTGTTTTCGAGCGGCGATATTTAACAGTTGTGTCATTTTACCCAAAAAGTCGTTTTTCAATTTATCGATCTTCAATTTCTTACCAACAATCTCAAGAAATCCTTCCAACCCATATTTTACAACGCCGTTATAGAAAAAGAGGATAATATCTCGAACCGTCGATGCCATACCGAATTCGTTATACAAAGAATGCCATCTTTTAATTTGAAGGTAGTCCGATTCGCTAATCCTGAGGTATTTATCCAGCCTTTTATCGTCGGTATTATCTATAACGGCGTATTCGGAGCGATGATTTCCAATTATTCTCTTCATTTTTGAAATTTTTTTGTCAATGAGGCGAAACATAGTTTCAAATAACTCGCTGAAAGTATTAATTTTGAACTCTTTTAGCAAAAAATCTATGACGTTACTATTCATAGATTCGGATACTATAAAATGAAATAGATGCTTTTTGTTTTTCATAAAATTTTCTCCTTTTTTCTTTTTATATATATAACAACTAAAAGTAGAAAACTCTTTACAAAAATTTGCATAAATTTTTAATAAATAACAAATAATTTGCTAATTAAAAAAAATTGACACATATGCATCGATTTTCATCGAGGAACATTGCGTTTCATATGTGTCATTTCTCCGCAAGAACTCATATGTGTCAATTTCCACCCCCAAAAACCGCCGAGATACATAATTAGCGTTTTTTTATTGACAAAAACAGAACTGTAAGTATATAGTCGTATTATGAAGATAATAATATTTTTTTTAATTGCGCTCCTTACGGTCGAATCAACGCAGGCGTTGGAATTAAAAGTTTTGTGGTGGAACGTTAAAAACTTTTTTGATACTGTCGACGACCGCGGTAAGGACGACGACGTTTTGACTGAAAATGAATACATATCAAAACTTCAATCGGTATCCGGAGTAATCAAAAAAATCAACGCAGACTTCGTCGGATTGGGCGAGATCGAAAATATTTTTGTACTATCTAACATAGCCAAATCGTCGGGGTATCCTTATTACTATCTAGAGGAAGGAAACGATCCGAGGGGTATCGACGTAGCTTTATTATCAAAATACCCGGCAGTTTATACTTCAAACCGCGACTTACCTACTCCTTACGACGGCAATCCTAATTACAAATTCAGTAGAGATTGCCCAAAAGTTGAGATAATATTAGAAAACGGCGTGAAATTTTATTTGCTTCTGACTCATCTCAAATCAAAGTTTGGAGGGGACGCTAATTCTGAAAGAAAAAGAATTTCTCAAATATATGGAATTCTTGATATATTAGACGGCATTTACGCCGAAAATAACGAGCCTTACGTTCTGATAATGGGGGATTTCAACAGCGAGAGATACTCCGAACCGATGAATATTCTGGAAAAATCGGGCTTAAAGAATATCAACTATCTCTACAATGAAAAAAATATTTGGACGACAAATTTTGGAAAAAAAAAAGATATCGACTATTTTCTTGTAAACGAAGCTTTTTTTAAAAAAATAACAAAATACAAGTTAAAAACTTTTGGCGGTAAATATATCGATAAAATTAGCGATCACAGACCGTTATTGCTAGAATTTAGCGTCAAATAGAAAAGGATAGAGTTATACCGCCGTAACCTCTCGGTATATAATAATCGTTTAAAGTCAATCCTCCGCCAAATTCTATTCTGAATATTTCGCGTATTGTCAACGGTAAGAATAACCCAAATTTTAGAAGAAAAACGTCGATTTGCCAATTATTTTTATAAAATATATCGACTCCGATAACGCCTTTTAAGGATAATATTTTATAGATTACGACTGAAAAATTCAAATTTGACATTACCGCCAAATTTACTCCGAATAAAAAGTTTAGTTCGATATAATTTCTCATTCTGCTTCCGAGCCCTATAGAAAAGAAAAAAGCGTATCCTTTATTAGACCATCCCATGTCGGTAGATATTAATAAGCCGTCTCGGTTATTAAATACTTTATAGAGAAATTCAAAGCCTACGGCGAACAAAAAATTAAAGCCGTAATTTCTTCCGGAATACGCGCCGACGGCAAAACCGACGTGATTTGTCCTGATTCCGAATTGAAATTTTCCGAGAGAACGAAATTTATATATAAATAACGTTTTTTCTGAAAGATAGTCCTTAGTTCCCGAAAGACCGGTCTCAAAAGACGAAGAAATATAAAAATTTTGTCTTGAATAAAATTTATCGCCTATAGAATAATCTTCCGACAAATCGTCCGCAGAGATATAACTAACGGACGCCGATAAAATTATAATTACAAATATTTTTTTTATAACGGCGCCGTCCATGAGGTTTAAAACATTTATTTTATCAGACGATCTAAACAACTTCGTCCATACTAGAAATTATTTTATCTATCAGCCCGTATTCTTTTGCCTGCTCCGCCGTCATCCAATAATCCATCTCCACGTCTTTGGCTATATCTCCGCGCGATTTACCGGTCTCTTCTACATAGAGATTAATAATCCTATCTTTAGTCTCTTGTATCTCTTTAGCTTGAATCTCAATTTCAGTCGCTCTTCCTTCAAAAAAACCGCCGATTAAGGGCTGATGAATTAGAATTTTTGAATTTCTTGTAGCGTATCTCTTACCTTTTTTTGAACCGAGCATAATAATCGACCCCATACTTGCGGCAAAACCAGCTACAAGCGTAATAACGGGAGATTTTATAGCCCTCATTATATCAAAAATGGCAAATCCTGAAAACACGTCTCCTCCGGGAGAATTAATAATCATAGTTATCGGTTTTGTATTATCGAGCCCCTCCATAAGAAAAAGCGATTTTATAGTTTTCTCCGCAATTTTCTGATTGATCGCCGAAGATATTATGATCTTTCTCTGCTCAAGAAATTGTTTTTCTATAATATTCTCAACGTTGTTTTGTTTTTCCGAACGCTCCTCCTCGTCCGAACCGACGATATATCCCAACCCCTTCAAACCGCTCGATAAGCTAGCCGCGCTATTCCAAATGCTATTCATAAACTCTCCTTGTTTTGCAATTATTTTATTTGCTTATATTAATATACCAAAAGATAAAAACAGATCGCTTTCTTTTTCGAAAGATAAATCGGGCGTTATTCCGAATTTTATTCTCAAATTTTTATTATAATTATCCACCGCTTCGCGGACAATATTGCCGTTAAATTTATATCTGTGAAGTAAGGAAAACGTTACTATCAAGTCTACAATAAGCCCGATTCCTGAAACAACGGCAAGAGCCGCCGCAACTACTCCCGAAGCCAGATAAACTTTATCGATCATGTTGTATGAAACCGCGGAGTTTAGCAATATGCCCGCAGGAATTGCGCACGCGCATAACGAAGCTCCAAAAACTCCTCCGGTAAACGCCCCTATAACTTTTACTTTTTTTATAGTATCGCTATTTTTAACAAATAAAGGATCGCCGGATAACGCAATAAAATCCTGAAAAGTTATCTCCTTTCCCCCTTTATAAAAATAAAAATCCGTTACGTCGAGCGGATAAAATACGTCAAACCTCTTTTTTTCAATATAAGAAATATATTCGGATTCATAGTTCTCCGCTATAGACTCAAAACCGTCGGAAGCGCCCTCTTGAGTATAACAGAATGCCGCGACAACAAATAACAGCGATAATAAAATGGAAAGCTTTTTCATACGACCAAAATATACTTTAATTTTAGAAATTTGTCCATAAAATATTTGGTTTAAACCAAAAGATTTGCTCTATAAAAGTAATCCGTCGGTTTTTTGGGGTAAAGAACCGGATAACGCGAGCCTGTCTCAAAAAAATTGACACATATGATCTTAAGAATAAAAATGGACGCATATAGAACAAATATTTTTAACTAACAAATTATTTTTATTCCCCAAAAAACTGACGGGATACCTATAAAAATATAAACGGCGGAATTAAAACATCCGCCGCCTTTAAAGTAAACGCTTTTGCAAAATAAATCTTATAATCCGTCGACATTAATTTCGATAATATCGTAAATATTCTCTTGACCTTTTTTCAGCATATTATAAAACTTTCTATTTGAAACCGACGGAGCCCCAAGCGGATTCTTAAAATCCTTATCTACAATTCTCTTCATTCCGTCTACCGTCATTTGAAAAAAAGTTTCGTTTATTTTTATTGTCTTATATTTCAGCATCTGTAAAATACTAAGCACTCTTTTTTTAGTCGTATCGGACAACCCCTCTTTTAAAAGATATCTTTTTAGGCTTGTCTCTTTATTATAAACGCTTAGTATAAATTTTTTATTCTCTTCGTCGACAATTTTGTCGTAAATATTCTGTTCAAAATATTTCAAATCAAAATCCATAGGAATACCGTTTATGGTAGTCGTCTCCATAACCTGAACCGATTCTTTAAAAGATTTCTTGTAAAGCGTAAAATATTTATCTCTCCTCTCTTCAAACCACTTTTCGTCGGGATTAACCTCGGCTATCTTTCTGTTATCCAAAGCCGCCCACAAATAGTTAAACTTAAATTTTTTAGTGGTATCGTAAGAGTGTATCTCGCCGTTTATGACCAAAAACAGAGCGGGAATATCCACTTTATAACTCAGCATAGAACTCGAACCGATAGCCACGGGATACTTTATATTATTTTTTTTGATATACTTCTCCACGGCTTCGGGCTGCTCGGTGCTAATCCCCAACACCATCGCGCCTTCATTCTTAAAAGCGTCGCAAATCATATTCATATAGCTGGCTGTGTTTTCGGTAGACTCCATCCAGGTTTTGAAAAGTTCGACCAAAATAATCTTATTCTTTAACTGCTCTTTTGGAATTGGATCGGTATTAAACCACTTCGCTCCATCCGCTATAATGTCCGTTTTATCCGCAGAGTTCAAAACGCTAAGCGATAAGGACAAAGAAAAAACGCAGACTAAAACCTTGATAAATTTTTTGTTTAAAAAAAGCGCCATATAATCTCCTTTGTAGGCATAAAGTTACGCAATAGTCGCCCGGATCCAAAACGCTACGCTTTTGCAATCCGATTATAATTAACAATATAAAGCGCCGAAAAAAATAAATTCGGATATTTACAAAAAAAATATAAATTTTAGCTAACTTTGTTCATAGTTTTTAAACATCTCGAACATATCTTCATTCTTTTTCTTACGCCGGTCGCCAGCAAAATGATTTTAGAGTGAAGATTAATTTTAAAAGTTCTTTTTGTCTTTACCCCTATCTTCGAACCCGTTCCGCCCTTTTTCTTATAAAGACCTTTTCTTGGAACGTTATTGCCAACCGCCGTGCCTCTTCCGCATATATCGCAATTTCTACCCATAATATCCTCCAATTTTTTATGTTAAGTAAAGATTATTAAAATTTTGAACCCTATTTATATATTTTTTTTCTTTTAAAGTCAATAAAAACTAACTTTTTATTTGTAATCCGTCAGTTTTTTGGGGAATAAAAAATATTTGCTTCATATGTGTCAATTTATTTGTCCCATATACGTCGAATTTTTCATCAAAGAGCGCTGCGGCGCATATGTGTCAATTTTCCCGCCCCAAAAAACTGACAGAATACTTTTCATTTAATATTTTGCCGCTAATCCCGCTCCGAAATCGATATTTTTTGGCGTTGTTATATTAGTATATTCAAAACGGGAGTTCCCGTTTTGAATATACTAATATAACTTTTACGTTTCAGAGTTCAAACTCAGCCCCCTCAGGCAAGAATTTCATTCCGCTCACCGATATAAAACCGGTTCTAATCGCGCCGGCGTCCGTCCCTTCGTCGTTTTCAAAAATAGGATAGGCGCCTTTTATCCAGAAATATTTACCTTGATTGGGCGAATCGAAAGACTCAAGTTCGTTCTGATAATAATGCGAACGACAAGGGACGGTTTTTTTAACGCCTTTCAGAGATTCTTTCGGAATATTTGGTATATTAACGTTATATATAAAATCGCCGGGATTATTCTTCATAAGTTTTTCAAAGTAGTTATCCATAAAATATTCGACGTTATCGAAGCAAATACTTTTGCCCCATGAGTTTACCGATATCGCCATTGAAGGAAGATTATGCAGCCCCCCTTGACGAGCGGCGCCTACCGTTCCGGAATAGATAATATCTTTGCCGATATTTGGTCCGTTGTTGACGCCGGATACCACCCAATCGATCTTTTCGGGGACAAGCCCCAAAAGCGCCAGCGCTACGCAATCGACCGGCGTTCCTTTCAAAACCCATAAGTTATCGATATGTTTTACCAGCCGAATCGTATCTTTAAGCGTTATCGAATGCGAGAATCCGCTTTTTTCGCTATCGGGCGCTACTATAAATATTTTATGCTTTTTTGTTTTTGAAAAATATTCTTTTAAAAAATTTAATCCCTCCGCGTAAAATCCGTCGTCGTTTGTCAATAAAATATTCATTCCTTATCCTTTTTAATTTCCAGTATCTCGCACCCTCTATTTTTTGTTAATTCTTTAAGTTTACTCTCTTCGGTCTCGTCTAAAGAAAGATCGTAATACGGCTCCAAATCAAAATTCCTGTCAAGCGTTATAAAATCATTTTTCTTTACGATATAATTTATAAAATTTGAATCGCTTATTGGGAATTTTATCCGCCAAACTTTTCTTATGGCAAACGGAATTTTCCCGGAAAGTTTAAGAACTTCGACTACCCCTTTTTTATACGCCGAAGCGAGACCGCCGGTTCCAAGTTTAATTCCGCCGAAATATCTGGTCGTTACGGCCAGCGCGTTAACGATATCCTCGCCCGTTAAAACAGACAACATCGGAGCGCCGGCGGTACCTCCCGGTTCTCCGTCGTCGTTTTTCCTCTCTATCAAAGCGCCGTCGACCAAAATCCTGTAAGCGTAACAATTGTGTCGAGCGCCTTTTTCGTTTTTACGGATCTTTTGTAAAATATTTTCAATAATCTCTTCGCTTGATACTATAAAAATTCTTGTAATAAATTTCGACTTTTTTTCTATTAGAACGTATTCTTCTTCAGATTGAATACAATACATTCGTCAATACTTTATCGCGCTTTGAACGCTTTTACTAGCCGACACGAGTTCGTAATCCGCTCTAACCATCATCTTTACAAGTTCTTCAAATTTTGTCGTAGGCGCCCAGCCGAGTTCCTTTCTCGCTTTGGACGAATCGCCAAGCAGCATATCGACTTCGGTCGGTCTAAAATATTTCGGATCGACCGCGACTATACATTTGTTCGTTTTAGCGTCGTACCCCCTCTCTTCAACCCCCGCGCCTTTCCATACGACGTCTATATCCAACTCTTTGAACGCCAACTCTACAAATTCTCTAACGCTATGAGTCTCTCCAGTCGCCAAAACAAAGTCGTCGGCGGTTTTATACTGCAAAATTCGCCACATCCCTTCGACATAATCTTTCGCATACCCCCAGTCTCTTTTTGAGTCGAGATTACCGAGGTAGAGAATATCTTGTTTCCCCAGTTTTATAGCCGCCGCCGCTAAGGTTATTTTTCTCGTAACAAAAGTCTCCCCTCTACGCGGCGACTCGTGATTAAAAAGTATCCCGTTGCTTGCAAAAATATTGTAAGCTTCGCGATAGTTTTTAGTTATCCAATAAGCGTACATTTTTGCTACCCCGTATGGAGATCGCGGATAAAACGGCGTGGTCTCTTTCTGAGGAGTCTCGACGACTTTTCCGAAAAGTTCGGAGGTAGACGCCTGATAAATTTTAGTCGTCTTCTCCATTCCTAAAAGGCGTATCGCTTCAAGAAGACGTAAAGTGCCGATACCGTCTGCGTTTGCCGTATATTCGGGAGTATCGAAAGATACCTTTACGTGACTCATCGCCGCCAAATTATATATCTCGTCCGGATGTATCCTCTGTATAAGACGAATTAGGTTTGTCGAATCGGTCATATCGCCGTATTCCATAAAAAATCTAACGTTTTCGCTATGAGGATCTTTATATAAATGATCTACTCTGTGAGTATTAATTAAACTCGCTCTTCTAATAATACCGTGAACTTCGTACCCTTTTTCAAGTAAAAGTTCCGCTAAATACGAACCGTCTTGACCGGTTACTCCCGTTATTAATGCCTTTTTCATACTACACCTCTTTTTCATTATTTTTTTTTAGAAAATTTTTGCTTTATAACCGTTTTGGCAAAGCTCAATCCGCCTATAAAATATCTTCTCCAAAGCCGTTTGGGATCCTGAAAAAACCTGTATAACCACTCCAGTTTTATATTTTGCATAAAAAGCGACGCTCTCTTTACTACTCCGGAATGAAAATCAAACGCGGCGCCGACGCCTATTGAAACAGGAATTCTCAGTTTATCAATATTGCTTACAATCCACAACTCCTGCTTAGGACAGCCAAACGATACCCACAGGATAGCGCACTTTGAATTATTAATCAAATTGATTATCTTATTATTTTCCTCATCCGTAAATTCTTTACAAAACGGCGGCGAGTAATAACCGGCTATTTTAATACCGGAAAATCCGGATTTAAAATTGGCGATCATTTTCTCCAAAACTTTTTCAGTCGACCCAAGAAAAAAGTGCGATATGTCGCTATCTTGAGTCTCTTCAATAAATTTCAACATAAAATCCGGTCCGGCAACTCGCTCTTTTAGAGGCGTTTTAAGTATTTTTGAAGCGACGACGATCGAGTATCCGTCTGCAAAGGTCAAAAACGAGCGGTTTAGCCGTTCGTCGGTAAAAAAGGGAATTCCTTTTTTTTTGTTTATTATATCCTGATTAGCTACGAGAGCAAACTCCGGCTTTTCAAAGTTTTTAATCTTATTAAGCGTCCTACTAATCGCCTCGCCCATCGAGACGTTGTCGAATAACAGACCGTCTATATTTACCCTATCCATAATCCGCCCTTTATATATAAAAAACTAATTTTATGCAACCAATTTTACCAATAAAACGCTCTCCGTCGGCTTTTTTGGTAAAAATGACACATATGACGTTAAGAATGAAATTGACACATATGGGTTTCATAACCGCCGCGTCGCTCCTCGACATAAATTGACACATATGGGCTACATACCGCCGCGTCGCTCCTCGATAAAAACTTTGACGCATATGTGTCATTTTTAAAGAGCCGTTCCAACCCGACGCATATGCGTTAAATATTTTTTATCCCCCAAAATACCAACAGGGTATAAATAAAACTTGACTAATAATAATTTTTTATTTAAAATATCCTTATACTGAAGAGAGCGGGTAGCGGTCTCCAAGGTATCAAAACTTAGTCTGATCCGGAGGAGTAGTCTTATGGAAAAGAGAATCGGCGTCGTGGCGGTTATCATAACCGATAAAAATTCAGTTTCTCGCATAAACTCGATATTATCAGAATACGACTCTATAATTATGGGTAGAATGGGACTGCCGTTTAGAACAAAAAACATTCGCGTCGTCTCTTTAATTGTCGAAGGCTCGACCGATCAGATAGGGGCGCTCGCGGGAAAAATCGGTAAAATCGCGGGAGTTCAAGTTAGGTCTGTTTTATCAAAGTATAAGGAGAACAATAATGAATCAAAAGAGGGCGAACGACTATAATTTTATCGACAGAGACAAACTTTACGATTTAATCAATAAGAAACCGGCTTCAAAAAACGAGATTTCTGATATTTTAGAAAAATCTCTAAAATTAAAAGGGCTCTCTATTGAAGACGCATCAAAATTATTACAGATAGAAGACGAAGAGCTTTATCAAAAATTATTAAAAACAGCCGGCTACGTAAAAAATGAGATTTACGGAAGGAGATTAGTTCTTTTTGCTCCATTGTATATCGGCAATTACTGCTCAAACAACTGTCTCTATTGCGCGTTTAGAAAAGACAATAAATCTATAGATAGAGCGCTTCTTAGTATAGATCAAATAAAAATGGAAACCGAGTCCTTGCTCAAGGAGGGGCACAAACGAATATTGATGTTGCAGGGGGAGACCAAAGGGAATTCGTTTAACTATTTTTTAGAAGCGCTAAGAGCGGCTTATAGCGTCAAGGTCGGAAACAGCTCTGTACGCAGAATAAACGTAGAAGTTGCGCCCGTCGAAGTAGAGGATTTTGCGAGACTGAAGAAGGAAAAAATTGGCACATATGTGTGCTTTCAGGAAACGTACGATTCTGAACTTTACAAAATATATCACCCGGAAGGTCCAAAAGCGGATTTTGAATACCGATTAAACGTTATGGATAGAGCTATGGCCGGCGGTATAGACGACGTCGGAATAGGGGCGCTATTTGGACTGGCAGACTACAGATTTGAAGTTCTCGCTATGATGGAACACGCGTCCCATCTTGAGAAAAAATTTGGTTGCGGACCTCACACCGTTAGCGTTCCGCGAATCGAGCCGGCGGAAGGGGTTCCGTTGACAAACAATATACCTTATCCGGTTTCGGATTACGATTTTAAAAAATTAGTAGCCATATTCAGAATCGCTCTTCCATATACCGGGATTATTCTTTCAACGCGAGAAAGCGAGTCGTTGAGAGAAGAGCTATTTAACTACGGCGTAAGTCAAATTTCCGCCGGATCAAGGACAAATCCGGGAGCGTACTCGGACAAGGGCGCTCATAGCGGCAGTCAGTTTTCTCTGGGCGACCATAGAAATCTTGACGAAATCATTTCGTCTCTTATTGATAAAGAATTTATTCCCTCCTTTTGTACGGGGTGTTATCGAAAAGGGAGAGTGGGGGCGGATTTTATGGATCTGGCAAAACCCGGATTAATCAAAGAATTCTGCATGCCAAACGCAATTTTTACATTTAAAGAGTATCTTGAAGACTTTGCAAAAGAAGAAACAAAAGCTAAAGGAGCGAAACTTATTGAAAAACTAACGTCAAACGTCGCTAACGAAAAACTAAAGAGCAATATGAAAAACGTTATTACAAAAATCGAATCGGGAGAGAGAGATCTATATTTCTAAAAAAGTTGCGAGGAAATTTAAGTGAATATAAAAGAAGCGATCGATCTTTATAAATGCGCTTCGACGAAAGAGCTGTCAAAAATTGCGAACGATATCGTTAAAAAAAATTATTCCGACGACGTCTTCATTCGAGGACTTATTGAATTCTCCAACTATTGCGATATGGATTGCCTATACTGCGGTATAAGAAAATCCAACGGCAAAGCTGTCAGATACAGACTTACGGACGAGGAGGTAATCGATACCGTCAAATTCGGTCTCGACGCAAATATTAAAACATTTGTACTACAGAGTGGAGAGGACTATAAATATAACGTTGAAAAATTATCTAAGCTTGTTTATAAGATAAAAAAGATTACGGGCGCCGAAACCGCTATAACGCTTAGTTGCGGACTTATGAATAGGGACGATTATAAAGAATTAAAAGATAGCGGATGCGACAGGTATCTGATGAGATTTGAAACTTCGGACGAAAACCTCTACTCCTATCTGAAAAAAGGTCAATCGCTAAAAACTCGTCTTAAAGGTTTAGAAAATCTTAAAAATTTGGGGTTTGAAGTCGGTTCCGGCTTTATGGTAGGGCTTCCCGGAGAAACTATAGAAACCGGAATAAATAACGCTCTTTTGTGCAAAGAATTGGAGTTAGATATGATCGGAATAGGTCCGTTTATTCCGCACGACGAAACGCCGTTGAAAAAAGAAGCCCCCGGCTCTCTCGATACCATTTTACGAACGACGGCTCTATTAAGAATTCTACTCCCCTATTCCAATATTCCGGCGACTACCGCTACGGGAAGTATCGACGCCCTGGGACGCGAGAAAGCTCTATCCTGCGGGGCAAACGTATTAATGCCGAATATTACTCCGGCTAAATATAAAAAGAATTACCTGATTTATCCGGGCAAAATATGCCTCGACGAGTCCGGCTCCGAATGTATCAGCCGCCTATCGGAGAGAGTCGTAAGCGTCGGAAAAAAAATTTCCTATGAAAGAGGCGATTCGATAAGTTATACTATAATGAAGCAATGAAGCGCGGCAAATCTACTTTTTATTCTTAAAAAGAGTTCCGATGTTTTTGACCGCGTTAAGATCGGTCTTAACGGCTTCGATATTTGCCGCTTGTATCTCTTCAAAGACCTCTTTGCGATAAACTTTAACGTCGGACGGCGCGTCGATACCGATTTTTACGTGATCCCCCTTGATATTTAGTATGGATATTTCGATATCTTCGCCTATCATTATAGATTGGTTTTCTTTACGGGCTAAAATTAACATACGACCCCCTAGCCTTTTTTGATAAGAGGATGTCGCACCGTATATTTATCGTCCAGACTTATCATTTGACGGGCTTTTTTATTTCGCTTGTTTATTACTATAGGACCAAGCATATTAACGGTGCTGTTTTCCGGATTGTCGTATATGGTAACTATCGAAAAAACCAGTATCTCATTATCGTTTGTAATGTCGATCGCTTCGTACTCTTTTGCGTCGGCAACCAATTTATAGTCGGGGACAACAACGTCGGGAGATATGAGAATAAACGCTATTTCCGGGTAATCTTCAGACTGCAACCAAAAGAAAGGCGCGTCCCCTTCCGGGAAATCCAACAAATAAAAGAAATGAATATCCTCAAATCCCAAAATTCCTTGTTCAAAATAAATTTTCTGCTTTTCAGAAACCTCTATCTTGCCAAAAGCTTTTGTCTCAATAACCATAAATAACTCCTAATTCAAGACAAATATTTATAACAAAAATAGATAAAAAAATCAAATAAGAAGTTAAAATTATTGTAACCCGTCGGTTTTTTGGGGAATAGAAAATATCTGTTTCATATGTGTCAATTTCATTTTTAACGCCATATGCGTCAATTTCTCCCCCTCCCCAAAAAACCGATAGAAGCGCAAATTATTTGCAATTTGAGATTTTTATATCGCCGAGAGACGATACGGTATATTCCGAATAATTTGATAATTTTTCCTTCGAAATTTGACCGCTTGCAACTAAAATAACTTTATCAATGCCGGCGTTCTTCCCCATCTGATAATCCGCCGGAGAATCGCCGATTACTACCGTTTCGGATATATCTACGTTGAATTTACGAAGAGCGTTTGTCGGTAATTCCCCGGAGCTTTTCGGCTTATCGCTACTCTCTTTTGTCAGAACCAGGTCGAAATATTTTTTGACCCCTACTAACTCAAGTCCTCTCTCCGTATTTGCTAAGGCGTCGGACGTTATAAGAATTTTCGCTACATCGGAAGGTATTTTATCAAGAAACTCTCTAACGCCGGGGATAATTTTTATATATTTATCCATCTCTTTTTTGAATATATCGTGGGTTTTTGTAAAAACGTCCGATATTTCCAACTTTGTCGATTTAATTTTATTTGTATTTAATAATTCCCAAGTAATATCTATAACCTCTTCCCTGCTTACCAAAGCTATCGGACCTTCCTCTTTCAGTCTGTTTTCCCTTACCGAAAAACCCAGAGCGTCGCAAATATCGGCAAAACAGAGTTCGCGTATCCGAAAATATTCCATCAAGGCTTTAGCCCGAAGCTCTATTATTCTACCCCAATAAGGACCGCCGTCTATGAGAGTGCCGTCTTTATCAAATATTATCGCTTTGATATTGTCGAAAACGACGCCGTCGAACGTTAAAGTTATCATAATTTAGCCAAATAAAACATAATTCTATTTACAAGAATTTTGGCTTTCATCACGGACAACTCTATTAGTTCTTTCTTTTCAAAGAAATTTTTATCTTTTATATACTCGCCGACTATGCTTCGAGCGTAACTCCCTATGGCGACCCCGTGAGCGTTGACCGAACAAATTTTAAGCAACTCTCCGCTTCTTGAATTTGTTCCGCCCGAAACTACCACAAAAACCGGCAAACGGGCGTTATTAATAATCTCGGCCGTCGCGACAGCTTGCAACGTCGAATGATAGTCGTCTACCCCGCCCGTCATCGGAGAGCCGTCGGCCTGTATGATAACGCTTTCGTCCTCTCTCCCCTTAATGGCGTATTTTACTCTTTTAATTAATTCATTATTGCCAATTTCCGATCTGTCGAGACATAAACTCATAATACCGCAATTGTATTCTTTCAACAAATTCCACGATTCTTTAAAATTTTTTTCGTCCGAACTAATCGCATGAAGTTCCAGACATGAAATATTATACTTGATCAACGGGTCGATCGATTCGTTTATCGGCTTTGGAATCGAACTGTAAACGACGGCTTTGAATTGGCACGCTTTATAGCATTTTCCGCAACCAATACACCTTTTAGAGTTTACAGAAATTTTATTATTCTCCGTAAAAATTGCCGAATTTGAACACACTTTTAGGCAGGCTAAACAAAAAGCGCACTTCGATTGATCGATCGACGCTTTCGAAATATGAGGGTCGCCCCTGATGCCGACGCTAATCGAAATCAGATAGTCGGATATGTCAGAACCGGTTCTATTGAAACCGCTTATAGCCGCTTGGACTACCTCCTCGTTAGCCGAAAGATCAAACAACCTCGCGCCGGCTTTGGCGTAAACGTAAGCGAGTTTCTCAACCTCTTCGGCGTCTTCATTGCCGGCGCCGCATACTAATTTGAAACATTTTCTGTTCTGAAGTAAATCTTTTAGCATACAATATTATCGGCGCGCGGTATTTAAAAATTAATTTAACTCGTCAGTTTTTTTGGGGAATGACGCATATGCGTTGATTTGCTTTTAACATCATATGTGTCAATTATACGGCGAGGTTAATCGCAGAAAAAAAAATTGGACGCATATGCGTCGGATTGAGACAGCCCCTATAAATTGACGCATCTATGGTAAAAGTCAACGATAATCTTTGTTTTTTTTTAACATTTTAATCTATCGTCTATAAATACAGCCTCATAAATTTCCTTGTCAATAAATTTTTTCATAAGTTTATCC
>Ga0116183_1001717_pt1 | contig 24450 bp, 21 predicted proteins | sample AD_UKC078_MetaG_FD_89753 | JGI IMG/M metagenome (GOLD analysis project Ga0116183, IMG submission 89753) | Active sludge microbial communities of municipal wastewater-treating anaerobic digesters from USA - AD_UKC078_MetaG | ecosystem: Engineered > Bioreactor > Anaerobic > Digestate | place: USA... | reverse complement strand
CTATATTTTTCTCCTATTTTTGTATTACTCATAACGTCTTAATCTATTGTTAAATATCTTCTTAACACTGCAACTATGGAAGCCATATAAGAACGTCTGTCTTGATAAGACCATTCATATAATTGTTGATTCTTGCTATATGATTTTTGAAAGACATTCATCGTTCCAAAAGGGAAATAATAGCCTTTATTTCGTAGAGCTATTACAGATAACCTTTTGACAGCAAAAGCTGAGCACCCTATGCTGGAATTGACTTCCTGGCTAAGCAATGCCATATTAGACAATTGATGAACAGGCTTTGGCTTTACAGAAGACTCGTTGTCGGTGCTAACCTTGTTATAAAAATTAGCCACAGAATCAAACAGGCTAATTACTTTTCGGTAATTATAGTCCTTATTTTTTGTCTTAAAACCTACCTCTGCTTTCTCTAACTCATTGATTAGATTCAGTCTAATTTCATCATCCTCGGGCCTAAAGCGTAGAGTTTTTAATGTCGCAGCATTATCTCGTGACCATTCTTCCCACACAGCTCGATTGTCAAAAGGCAAGCATTCTGAGTTCTGTGCATGGATATGTTCCAATGTCCAGCTATTAAGTGGTTTAAATAGCTCAAACGGAAAATTGTCTTGAGTCTTCATTCGTCTGTTTAGCTCGACATTATATAAGAATAGAAGCCTTCTGATATAAGTATAATCATCCTTTTTTTGATAGTCAAGGCTTGATAATTGGATACCATTCTTTGTCTTTACGCTTTCACGGATTCGTCTAATTAACTCGTTTCTCATTTCGCCTTTATTATTATTCTTGGCAAAATCTAATAGTTCAATGATTGTTGAATCATCCGCTGTGATAGCATTCAGATAACCTATCATATGATAATAATCGCGGTTTTCCATCCATCCACATAGTCGAGAATAATATTCTTCGACAATTTGCCACATCTTGGAAGCACCAATTTTTTCAATCTCATCATTGAAATAGATGAAAGTATATAGTGGATCTTTTTTTATTACATCATCTGCTATATTCTTTTCAGATATTAAATCGAACAGGATTTCAATATTATTTCTCAAACCTTCTGATTTCCTATTTGTGATAAAAGATTGCATTCTTTTGTCAGTCAGCCTATGTTCAATTTCATCCCATTTGGTATTTATATAGCGTTGATGATTCTCTTTGTCTTGTTGTTTTAGCTTTTTTTGCATTCCATCATCTACGCCTGTTAAATTAATCGAACAATCATATTCGGTGACAGATGATAGAAATAAAGAACGAATAAGTTCAGAACAAGAGAGTTTTACGGTTAAGTCATTCAACTCGTTAAATATATCTCTCGCATCTTTATTACCGCAGTCTTCATACCACACAACTCTAACGGATTTGTCTTGATCTGTTGAATTGAAAAAGTGAGAACCAAAAAGATTTTTTCTCGCTTCTTCTTTATTAAACCAATCTACAATAACATTAGCTGCATTGTAAATATAAACTGAATCAAGGTTTAAGTGCTCCTTGCCTGCTATTTTCAAAATGTTCTTTTCTGCATTTTCGTCATAGGGTGCTTCAAGAGTTTCATAAATATTATCCATGTCTGGTCTTGTAGAGTAACGTATAGAATATTTATGTCTTCGTGGCTTAGCATCAATAGAATCATATATGGCGCAGATAATTCTTATGGTTGTAAGTCGTTGCTGACCATCAATAACCTCAAACCATTCTTCATCGGTAAGATTGTTTTCTTTTATTGTGTCTTCATCACAACGCTTAACAACAATGGGTTGCAAGCAATAAAATGCGGCCTTATCATCTGACTTGAAATATGCTAATAAGTCATTTAGAAGTTGATTTACTTGTTTGCTTTCCCATCTATATCCGCGCTGATATTCTGGGATGAAAAAGTTCATCTTCATCAAGTCTGGAATTGTACGCAACTCCATTATATTTTCCGGTTCAATTTGACTCATGATACTTTAACTTTACCTGTTACTACTTCGTTGATGATTATCTGTTTGCGCTCTTGAAGGAGGGAAATTTGTTTATTTGCAGCTTCTATCGCTGAATCTATAGGATTACATATCTGTTTTAGATATTGCATAATATCTGTTTGTTCTTTCAAGGTTGGAACGAAGAAAAAGATATTCATGAAATCCGTGGGATATAAACGCAGCCTAGACTCTGTAAGTCCAGTAGAAAAAGAAGCGTACAACTTTACTAATTTTGGCAATCGTAGTAATAAATCTAGGTAATCACTATCAAAGTAATTACCTAACTGACGATAAACTCCATATGACGGACTTATTACACCATCGTATTTGGTCACGCCAACAGCTCCATGCCACATCCACATTATGTTGGAGCAAATGTCACCAACAGAACACTTTTTATAGCCAACCAATGATTCTGCCATGAACATAGTTACATTCTTCATACTACGGGGTGTTATACCTGTTCTATCGGAAACAGTAAGAAGTTCTTCTGTACCTGTTGCTGATAATTCATTGACTATCTTAAATAGGAATTTCCCTCTCCTGACTTCCCACCCTTCTGGTATATCTCCAATCCAATCAATACCGCTATCTTTCATTTTAGCGTTTGGATTGAGTCCTTTTGTAACTGAATGATTGATGATAATCTGCTTACGCTCGTTAAGCAAATCAATCATTTTCTGTTGTTGGGTTATGGCTACATCAATCTTTGAGGTGATGTTGTCAAGGTAGGCGGCTATTGCTTGTTGTTCAATGTATGTTGGAATGCATACAGTTACATTCTTTAAATCTTGAATAACAACCGCAGGAAATGTGGATATTTTGGTACTGTTTTTGCAGAAGTCATCGACGACAAATAGATAATAGAAGAAATACTGTGTGGAAATCCTATCTACCAACGATTTACGAATTTTTAAATTCGTAAATTGTTGATTCGCAAGCGAATCAACAATTAATTGTGCATGTTCACCAATAGTGGCAGTTGTTGCTAATATAAAACTTCCAGCTTCAAAAATTCCACCCTTTTTGACAGCTTCTAAACTTACATATTGCTTTGCTTCAGTTAAGAATCTACCACTTGTTCTAATGTCTTCCATTCTATACCATGGAATCGAACCATTAACCCAAAATTTAGGGTTATCTTTTGAGGGGGTATAGCCTGTTCGAAAATCACAAGCGAAACGAAGTCTAAGCATTTTCCAATGACTCGGAAGTACCCCAAGCCACTGCACACCACTGTCTTTATATTCGTTATATCTTTCCATGGCTCAATCTTCTTGTTCGTTACAGTTATTCTCAGTTCCCGACTTGTCATCCAAATTGTTCCATTTAGATTTCGCTAAACTAAGTGACTTCTGAATCTGATTCATCAGGACATCACGAGGTGGTAACTCAGTCATGTACTGAGCTACTTTGATACCAGCATTGTCAAGCTGCAGCAATTCTATCTGCTCTTCGCTACCTTCAGTACAGAGCAATAATCCTAAAGGTGCCTCTTCTCCTTTCTCCACCTCGTTGGCTTCGAGCCAGCGTAGATATAATTCCATCTGCCCCTTGTATTGTGCTTTGAAGCGACCAAGTTTCAAGTCCACGGCAATTAGTCTGTGCAAACGGCGATGAAAAAACAGAAGATCGAGATAGAAGTCCTCGCCATCAATAATCATTCTCTTCTGGCGTTCGACAAAAGCAAAACCTTTTCCCATTTCCAGCATGAATTGCTCAAGGTTTGCCACAAGGCTATCCTCCAAACTTCGCTCACTATACATTCCTTTTAAGCCTGTGAACTCAAGGAAGTATGGACTTTTGAATACAAGGTCCGGGCTCATCGTATCATTGTCTCGCAAGTTGGCAAGTTCATTTTTTACCAAATCCTCTGGCTTTGAGGCAATGGCTGTACGTTCAAACAGCATTCCGTCAATCTCTTTACGGAGACGGCGAACACCCCAATGCTCATTGGAGGCAAACGTGAGATAAAACTCACGCTGCAGCTCGTCTTTGAGTGGCAATACCTCTACGAAATGTGACCACCATAATTGTCGTGACAGTGTCGCGACAATCTTTTGTCCATAGGCTGCACGTATATTATCAAGATTATCACGATTTATTCTTTCACCAATATGCCAGTACATCATGGTAAGTTCATAGTTGGTAGTTGCAGCCACACGACCACGAGCCTGTTCTATAATCTGACGTAAATCTACAAGCAGACATTGCACATTGGCATCATCATCAATAATCAGCGAATAGTTTGCATTGTTATCCATCATAGATTAAATAAGATTAAAAAGTGATTTAATGAAACCTTGGCTTTGCTCGTCTAGCTCAAGAATATCACGCTCATTCTCTTCGAGTGTACGTAATGGAGCAGGCTTGTAGAAATACTTATTAAATGAGATCTCGCATCCTATCTTAGTAGGCAGAATGTTAATCCAGGCATCTTCATTATAGGGATGTACTTCACACATAAAGTATTCGTAAATATCTTCTTTCACAGGTATCTTTTCTGTATCACGCAAGTCACTGTCTGATTCATAGGTGAACCATTCACCAGTATTCTCGTCCGAGTAGATACCGTAGCTGCTTAGAATGTGACGATTCAATCCGTAAGTAGAGCAGAAATTATCTACTTCTCTTATCTTTAGAACCTTGTCAATCACAGGTTTTGCATTACTGTCTTGAACGGACATTGTACGCAATATGGTCTTCAATTGTGCAGCAGAAAGCTTAATGTTGCTTTCTTTGCAAACCTTCTTGCCCAATTCTAAAAACTCGTTATAATCATCATATTCAGTACTACCAATCTTGTGCATGATGTTCAACGCAGCCTCTTTTAGCGCAAGTCTATCTTTCCAATTCTTATCGCTGACTAAGGATGCTAGTTTCTTATCTGTAAGTTTTATCTCATTGTCGTTTAGATAGCCTTTTATTTCAATCATATATTTAGATAAACCACCAAATACTTTTTCTCCATAAGTCTGATAAAGCCATTGTGATAACTCAGGCATGGTTTTGTCAAATATAAGTTCATCGCACTTTATAGATGAAAATTGGCAGCGCAAACGCAAAGGTCTTTCTATCGTCACATTGTAATAACGGAAATCATCCCCATCAAATATCTTAGAAGTAACCTTGTCGTTTGTATCATCCTTCTCTACGAAATCCATGTATGTTTTTAAGATGTTATCACGATACTCAGGAGTGATTGTACAGTTGCGTGAACCTTGGTTCTTTCTCAGCTTCTCATAGGCTCCAGAGGCATCAATAAGTTGTACCTTTCCCTTTCTTATATTCGCTTTTTTGTTGGTTAGAAGCCAAACATAAGTTGAGATACCTGTATTGTAGAAAATGTTATTAGGCAACTGAATGATTGCATCTATTAAATCATTTTCAACAAGATAACGACGAATGTTACTTTCACCACTACCTGCATCACCAGTGAATAGTGAAGAACCATTGTGGATAGAAGCCACTCTTGAACCTTGAGGCTGATTTTCCAGAGTCTTCATTTTATCAACTTCTTCCAGAATGAAAAGTAACTGTCCGTCTGATGTTCTTGGGGTGCAGTCAAGTACTTCATACTCCCCAAGGAAGTTTGAAAGTGATAACTCAAATCGGCTATCAAGCAGAGCTTTGTCGTGATATATTTTTTCTTTGTCAGTCGTCCACGATTTTCCATAAGGTGGGTTCGTAATCATATAACCGAACTTCTTGCCTGCAAAATTGTTGGTTGTTATGGTATTTCCCAACTTTATTCCGTCGGGGTCTACGCCTTTTATTATTAAGTCTGACTTGCAGATAGCATAGGTTTCTGGATTTATCTCTGTTCCGGAAAGCTGGATTGCAGCATCACGAACATCGATAGAATGAAGGTATTCTCGACTTTCTGTAAGCATACCACCCGATCCTACAGCAGGGTCGTAAAGTGATATAATCTTTGGTAAATCTTCTTTTACCGGCTCAAATACAAGATGGGCCAACAAAGAAATTGCATCACGGGGTGTGAAGTGTTCACCTGCTTCCTCGTTATTTTCTTCATTGAAACGTCGCAGAAGTTCTTCGAAGACAGTACCCATGCCCATATTCGTAAGTGGAGCAAGTATCAAACCATCAGGATCTTTTGCTTCCTTATCGGTCAAGTTTAAGTGTGGGTCAGTTATATATTCAATGATGGAGAGCAAACGGTCGCTACTAGCCAACTTCTTGGCTTTGTTATAGTAGTCGAAGTTTCTCAGCACGTCCTTAACATTATCACTGAACCCATTAAGATACTCCACAAAGTTATCATAGAGTATATCGTTATTATCGGAAGCCTGAGATTTTAGTCGGTTCAAAGTCCATTTGCTGGTATTGTAATAAGACAACCCAGTTACAGAGCAGAGAGCATCACAGTCGATTTCTTCAAGTTTCATTACTTCCAGCTCCTCTTTTATTTCCTCTTCGACTGCTTCTTTTGTAGGTTCTAGCAGTGCATCGAGTCTTCGCAATACTACCATAGGTAATATTACGTCTCTGTATTGACCACGAAGGAAAACATCTCTTAAAATGTTATCTGCTATTTTCCAGATAAAAGAGACTATTTGATTGTTATTACTATCCATGCTTACAAATTCAAGTTATTACTAAATATCAGACTGTCTTTTTGTCTGACGAAGGGTACATAAGTTTATAAATGGCTTCATCATCTGCGGAGCCGCTTATTTCATTGGGGTCAACTTCAATCAAAATCTTTATATCGACATTCAGAATCTTAGATATTTCTACGAACTGCGACATCGACGGTTGGAATCTGTTAGTAACCCAACGAGAAACAGTCATTTCGCTTACGCCCATCTTGTCGGCCAATGCTCGGTTGGTAATATTGCGGTCTGCTAAAATAACTCTAATTCGATTTTTGTATCCTTGTTTTGCCATACAATTTATTATTTACTATGTGTACAAAGTTAAACAAAAAGTAACAAATTCAGATATGTTTGCATAGGTATTTGCGAGCGTTTGGCGCTTTTTGTACCTATAAAGCTGATTTTGTCACATAATATACCCAATAGAGATGAAAAAACGGGCTATCAAGCTCTCTTGACTCGATAACCCGATTGTTAAAAAGGAGGTATGTTGCTCTATTCGTATCTCAAAGCAATCTTCATGTTGTTGTCCTCGGAAGAGTAGGATAAGACCTCTACATCTATCATTTCCCCTTCTGTTGGTTGGATGCCTGCCTTGGCGAAACGGAGCATTCTGACTTGTACCTTGACTTCATAAGGAAACTCCAAAAGTGCATACTTGTCTGTTACCCTTGAGATTCGTGCCGTATGGATGCTTCCAGGCTTGTATATGTCGGCAAGATGTGCTGTGTCGAGACGTTTCAAGCTCAGGAAGATTCGTCCTTGTTCATGGTCTATACGGCAGATGACAACTTTCACCTTGTCGCCAAACTTGAAGATGTCCTTTATGTTGGGTGTTGGCTCATTCCAACGTACCTCAGAGCGGTGTAGGAGTCCAGAAACACCTTCGGTCAGCTTGACAAAAGCTCCGAAGTCAGCGATGCCAATGATAGTGCCTGTCAAGACATCGCCTTCATGATAGTCATTGATGCACTTCTCATAAGGGTTCGATTCTTCTGCCTGTCGGATGCTTGCACGGATCTTTTCGATACTTTGCTTCTTGATGATGCGCACTTTTACATACTGACCTGGATAGAAATCAGCAATGGTTTCCTCTAGGCTCCATGAGAGTTCTGTCGCAGAAACTGTGGCATACAGTTCACTGTCTGGCATATAAACCAATAATCGTCCATCGAGAATCTTGGCTACAATGGCGTTGCATACATCGCCTATGGCAAGCTTGCTATAGGCTTCTTCGATAAACTCTTTGTGCGACACCATAATGTGTGTGTTCTTAACGGAACGCACATGCACTTTAAGTTGCTTGCCAAGAACTCTATCAGGCGTGTGCGACTTATTGAAGTGTGTCAAAGTGGTTGGTAGGAAAGCATAAGTATCAAGTACCGATACGGTATAGCCGCCTTTCTTGCAGGCTAAGACCTGGCAAGTAAGAGGTAAATCCTGCTCCATGACACGTTCGATACGTTCCCAGTCATTTGGGGCGAGGGAAGATGTACTTTTGGGTGTAGTTGCTGCCTGTGTTTCATTTTCAGTCGCTGTAGTCTGTTCTTTACGCTTCTTTTGGGAAGCAAATGGGTTCTTAGCCCAATTGAATAATTTCTTGAACATTGTTTTGAAGTTTTTTGATGAATAAAAAACAACCACGCCCGAATTGGTGCTACGGCTCTTACAGCGGTCGAGTCGTAGCATCAATACCAGCGTGGTTGATGTTATATATTGCTCTTGTGGTTCTATCAGGCTCAAGTGTTTCACTCCTTGAGGCAGATTGAGCCACACGAGGCAGTATCTCTATTTGTTGAATATCATATGCATGAGAATGAGATTTAGAATTACTATGATGATACCAGATACTGCATAAAGCAGATTCTGCTGCCAGGAGAATTGCTGAAGCATGTCTGCTACGGCAATTCCTACATAGGGCAGAAGTAGTACTGATGTTGTTAGTCCGGGTATATAGCCTTTGACGGCTAATGCCTGGACTATATGCACCACAAGATGGATGCAGAATCCCCATGTGAGTGCAAACAATGGAGCCATAAATGTCCCATAGATTGCACAGATAACAGCAAGGCTGATGAGCAATAGTTCTTCTGCAACGATGATGCAGAAACTTCTGTTGCTCATATCTCTTAGATGAACGAGCATGGGTCGCATGTTTGGGTACATGCCACCTATGCGGTCAACATTGATTCTTGCCCATCGCTGCCGCTTGGCTATCTCTTCTATGTCATGGAAGAGAAAGACGAATGGCAGGGAAATGTATATCAGTATGCTGAACATTATCTGTTGTCTTTTACGGATTGTTCCTTGGCATTCTTGTCTTCAAGCTGCTTTTTGGAACGACCTCTATTTAAGCTGACACCGGCATCAATAAGTACGTTGAATACACTCTGACGGCTCTTGAATCCGCTCATCTTCCATATTTTATCGATGGTCTCGCCATGCTTGTACATGCTTACAATCTTATTGTTACGGTTCGTCTTTGACTGGCTAATGGTGCGTGGGTGCTTCCTTGCTCTCAGTTTTGCTTCATGGTCATGCGCCTGACGCAGGGCGTGGGTTTCAGTAGGCAGGGTTGCAAGCATATCCATGAAGTCGGTCAAGGACTTTTCTGCAAAGACCTTGCCTGTTGTGTCTATTTCGTCATGGATGCTTATCACGTTCACCTTCTCCCTGCGAAGATAATCGCAGAAGACGGAGAACTCTCGGCTTCCTTTGACGGCATGGGAAAACTTACTTATGACGATTTCATCGCCACAGGTAAGCTGCTCAAGCATATCTTTCCACTCAACGCGGCTTTTCTCGTTATGCTCGTCTTCTATGTAAATGGTGCAACATCCGTGGTCTTTCATCCACTGAATGTCCGCCTTCAAATCATCTTCAAGATGTTTGAATGACATGATATATCCTACTCGTGCCATAATGGTGCTTCTTTTTGATGGGACAAAAGTACAGAAAATAATTGAAACGGAATTAGACTTTAATGATTATTTGAAATTAGACTTGTGATTTACTGCTTTTTGGCTTAATCGTTCAGTTGAAATGTGGTGTCTGATGTGATTTAATTGGCTTGTTTATGCGCTTATTATGTGGCAATTTCAGACACTTATCTTTCCGTTATTATATTTAGTAATACACGAGTGATACGCCAATAGAATTGTTGTCATAGGTCTAATTCTTTATATCTAATTTTGCAAGTGATTTATTAAAGAACTGTATATGTACATCAATTCAAAACTCACATCGTTCGGATGCAACCTACAACAAACCAAGGGCTTTGTTGCTTCGGTTGTGGTTGTAGTAATGGTATCGGCTGCCATGTGTAGCTGTGGTGATAATAACAAAGGAATCGAAGTGGTGGATGCTTCTTCTGCTCTCAAGGCACATCGGGCTTTCCTTCAAAAGGCTTCGAATACCAAGGAAGCGGATATTAAACAACTGGTTGCTCTGACCAAAGAGTGGTCTGTATTATCTGATACGCTCAGTCACTACATACAGCCTGACTCTACTAAGCAGAAGATCTATGATGGTTTTGTGTTCCGTAGCCTTCAAGATTCAGTGGCTAATAGTCTTGAAAAATTGGTGGACTCGGAGATTCGAACTTTTGAGGATATTCTTATCGTGCGAGAATCGTTGGGAGATAGTCATACGGCAGACTCGGTGGCTGGTACTGCTGATGCTCGTAAGTTTTTTGAATCTCTGGATGTGGCAGAGGTTCCAGAATTAACCAAGGAGCAGGCAATAACCAGTTATTCTATGCTGCTAAAGAGTCATCTGAAGAAAGGCATCAAGTCCAAGTCTGACATGCAGCGTTTCATCCGTGCGGAGGATATTGCCTTCCGTGGTTTCCTCACTCATCTTCATGAACTCGGGAATGTCTCTTTGAAGAACATCACAAACTCAACGGAATCGGTGTGTGAACTGATATTCAAATCTGCCTGTGATGGTCAGATGCCAGCTGAGACACCTATTATATATATGTTCATGCGCACGAACCGACGTGTTATCCAAAATGCCATGACCTGTCTTGCTGACATCAAGCAGGGACGTGTTACGGGGAATGATGAACAGACAGTCGTCTATATGTGGATGATGATGAAGCCGTTCTTTCCCATGGATGAACTAACGCTCTCGCTTCTGAGCAGCAAACAGAAAGAGAATTTGCATACGTTGGCACGTGAGCTCCCATCTGTCTCAGCATCTTTAAACAAAGGTATGGGATGGTCGCCACTGCCTATCGAGGAGATGCCCAATGAAATTATCAAGGAATATATCAGAAGAAGATAACATGGAAGAAACCATCTACAAGTTTGAGATAGCCATGTCGCTCATGGCTCCTGGTATCATCAACACGAATGCAATCGAAGAAAATGTGTTGTATGATGACAAAGCGGTTGTTCGCTATGGTCTGCTTCGTCCGCATACTATCGAGGAGATTATTGACAAGCTGGAGGATGTGGATCGTATGGTTATGCTGTACTACTTCATCCAATGTCAGGATTCAGAAATTGGACGCAGTTGCTCGTTCTACTCGGACAACAAGCGTGGTCCTATGTATCGACTAGATTTCTATACGGAACGTGATGGCATGTGCCATGACATTACCGCTATCTTCTTCACATCTCTTGAATACATGTATCAGGATATTATCCGTGAACATGGTCGCATCCAGTTACACGGAAAGTTGGAGTATCTCCGACCTGAAAGAAAGGTGATTGGCGATTTTATGTGAGCAACTAAAACATATTAGATATTATGACTTGGAAACTTTTACAACTCGCTTTCCCTCTCGTATTCATTGGGATTGCTTTCTATCTCTATCGTAAGAATCGTGCCTTGCTTGTTGGATTCCGTGAGCAGCTGGCAGTTAGTCCAAAAGGAAGACGCTTCGTTGTCATGGTGGCTCTGCTCACTCTTTTGGTTTATCACTTCATAGCACTATGTGGCTCTGCTGAGCCTCTGCAGCTGTTACCCTCAAGCATCCTTTCGTTCTTGCTGTTTTCAGAAAGATATGGTGATTCCCTCGTACGTCTTTTTCATCGTAAATGCTGGATGTATTACGCCTTTGTGGTTATTCTCATCGCTTTCTTCCTGCCTCAAACGACACCGATGGCAGTCACGTTGATGGTGCTGCTTATCACCTCATGGGGCTATCCGACCAAGGAAATGATGAAGACGGTATCTGAACGTGGTGGCATTTCCGACATCATTGAAGACACGATAGAAGGTCTTCGTAATGAAATGGCAGACGTTAATTCAGTCATCGTTTTCGATGCTAAAGATATTCCTCAGGAGGCTTCGGATGTGGACACCGAAACTGCTCCAGAAGAAATTTCTCCTGTTCTCAATGTGGAAGAGTATGTGGAGGATGATTCTCCTGTTTCGGAAATACCTTCTGAGAAGGTTATTCGCAATCAGAGAAAAAGAGAAATAGACCGAGAGCGCCGTCATAAGCGTGCGAAACGCCGTGCAAGACGTGCGAAAAAAGGTCACTGACTGTAGGTAAGAAGGTGCTTTCCCTTTCGTGCATGACAGTCAGACGTGAAAAATTTTTTTATGTGAAACTTTTTATTGTTAGACAATGATAAAACAACTTGAACCAAAACACTTGGGACTGAGCAGTCGCTTGTTGGAGTTCCTTGCTCCCGAAGAGGAGAAGAGACTCACCAAGCTGGAGGCTTTTCGTGACCTTCTGGAAATGGCAACACATTTCAAAGGTCATGTAAGCTGCTATGGACAGGAGTTTGACTTAGTGCCTGGTGAGGTGGTGACATCCATTAGTGAACTGGCAAAGAAGTGGCGTTGGCAACGTGCCACAGTCCGCAAGTTTGTGGACACACTTGTGGAACTCGGACAGATTACTCATACTCCTCAGGTGAAATGCAGTCGTATGGAATTGATAACGTTACGATTTAAATGGCTGCCATCCGATCATCCAATCAACTTGCTTTCAAACGATGGATTTCCTAAGGGTGATGTGCCACTTGCAGAATATGGTCTATTGACCACATCTATCATCAATGAACTATCTGAGCAGTTCGCTAAGAATGCTTCACCGATGAAGGATGAAAACGGCAATATCCTCTATACCTCAGAACAGAGATGTCAAGTGGCAACTCTTTATCTGGAGGCGATGATGATTGTCGTCAGACATCTTATGGTCAGCGTTTACACGCCTGAAACGGAGAAGTCCCTGCTCGAGAGCTTCTTTAAGATCTGCCACGGCAGTCATGAAGAAGCGGTTCGGTTGATGAATGCACTCTTCGAAGATGAAGGGCATAACATCAACCTCATGGTCTGGGAAACCTATGGAGATGCGAGAGACGCTGTCACACGTATCTTCTCTCAGGCTTTTTGTGAACTGTCAGAGCGTCTGCCAGTGGATTTCACCCCAACAGATTCTGAGGACAAGCCTACAAAAACAGATGGGGTGCATAACCTTGGTAAACGTAAAGACCATACCGCCGATAACATTTGAAAATGACATCGTCAGTGCGGTCTTACCTTCGGTGAGTATCTGTCTTGTATGTGCGCCATAGACGCATAGCACGGCTTAGCCTTTCCCCTTTCTTTTCTGTTTCACCTCCAGTCGGACGTATCAGTGGGCTTGCCCACGCTAAGGCATCAGACTTGTCTGCTGCCACAACCAAAGGGAAGTGGGGAGCATAATCCCCACTTTGCTATCACAAAGATGGAGAGTGACCATATAAAGAGCAAGCTCGGTCACTATTATGCCTTCTGGAGAGAAGGGAAACAAGGGAAACAGTCGTACAGCGGACGACTGGGCAATAAGTGGTATGCGTACCTATCGGAACGCATGTAGAGGCAAATTATCGTAGGGATGAGACTGCACTGGCGGCGGTCTAAATATTAGATTATGGCAAATGGACAAAAACAGGTCATGGACATCCAACCAGGAAAGGGGATGACCATGAATGAGAGCAACGAACACCAGCGTAAATGGAGTGACCATACGAAGAAGATTCAGATGGGCAGGCGTGAGTATGACCCTACTCGTGACCACCTGAACTTTGAGATTGTCAAAGGCGGTAAGATACAGCCTATCGACAAATCTAAGTCCATCCTTCAACGCATGGCAGAGCGTCTTGCAGTACTTGGCTTGAAAGACCCAAATGAGGGTAAGGAGAGCCCTACCCGAAACACGTTGGCAAAGATAATATTTCAAGGCAACCATGACCGCATGGTGGAACTGGCTTTTGGCACTCAGGATGTGGATCTTGACCGCCAAAGAGACAATTCCCATATCAAGCGTATGCCTGAAGTGGAACAGTGGGCTCTTGACCAGTACCGCTTCGCATGTGAGCAATGGGGTGAGGATAATATTGTTGGCTTTTATGCGCATCTCGATGAGAAATGTCCACATATCCATTGCACGATTCTGCCAATTACAGAGAAGGGAAAACTCTCTCACAAGAAGGTATTTCATGGGGAGTCTAAAGAGGCAATGCGTAAGCATCTGCTTTACCTTCACGATGAACTCGCCAAGGTAAATGCCAAGTGGGGACTTGAACGAGGTTCTGATATTCGGGAGACAGGAACGAGGCATTGTTCTCCAGAACAATACCGTCGTCAACTGGCTCAGGAACTTGATGAACTTAAACGCAAGATTGATGCCGGCGAAATGACGCTTGAAGAGATTCGGAAGCAGACTTCTTCTGCTGAACGTAAGCTGAAATCATTTAATACGATGATTGCAAACCTCTCTACTCGCCAGGCAGAGCTGACCAAGCAACGTGATGACCTACTCCGTGAATACAATCAGACGGATGCAGATAAATCTCGACTGGAAAGTGAACTTGCCAAGACGGAGAAGGAGCTGGAACGTGTGCAAGAAAAACTCACAAACCGACAGGCTCAGCTATCTGTCACCGAACAGGAGTTGGATGTGCTTCATAGGCAAGTTGTGAAAGCTGAAACTCAGGTGCAGCAGATGGATTCGCAACTGGGTAAATTGTCAGGTGATTATACCAGACAAGTGGAACTGCGTCTGAAATCCATTGCTATGGATGAGATGGCCAGTACCGTGCGTGATATGATTACCATCAATCCTTACCCTGCGGTGAAGCAGGCTTTGGATGGCACAATGGCTAAGGATATTGCCTTTCATCTTAATGAAATCGTGCGATGTGCTATTCTTCTGTCTGTTGGTCTCGTTGACCAGGCAACGACTTTTGCCGAAGGTCACGGAGGTGGTGGCGGTGGAAGCGATATGGCTTGGGGCAGAAAGAACGACGAAGACGAACGCAAGTGGTTAATGCGATGCCTGATGCAAGGTGCTCGCATGATGCGACCAAGTGGTGGTCAGAAGAAGAAACGCTAACTGTGTGCTCAGATAGCAGGTGGACTACTGCCTGCCTGTTATCTGGGCACTCTCTTTATCGAATTACAAGAATACTACAGAATTTATTTAATCATTATCATCATGTATAGACAACTTAGTTTAGCCTGTGCCTTGTGCCTCTGTGCCACATCGCAGGCAACAGAATTGAAGAAAGACAAAGACTCGGTTCGGGTGACAAAGGTTCCCATGTCGGAACTAATGCTTCGCCCCATTGAACCGACTTATCTGTCTGACGTGACAGAGACTTCTCCTTGGAATGGTCACTGGTTTATCTCGGCTGGTGCCGGTGTGAATGTGTTCGTCGGTAGCCCATTGGGGTGCGGCGATATGTTCGACCGCATGAAGCCAACCTACTCATTCGCTCTTGGCAAATGGTTCACACCTGCCATAGGTGGAAGAATCTCTTTCGGTGGTTTTCAGATGAAGGATGCTTGTTTTGATGTCGTGGATTATCAGAGCATTCACGCAGACTTCTTGTGGAATCTTGCACCTTATATATATAGAACTACCCAAGATCCACGGTGGGAGTTCACACCATATGTCGGAGCTGGTATCATTCACAACGACACAAAGGGTGGACACCCTTTTGCTATGTCGTATGGATTCAAGAGCAGCTATCGAATGATGAAACGCTTGCATCTTAACTTAGAACTTGGAGGCACTACTACATTCAGTAATTTTGATGGCCTCGGTGATTCTCGTAAGATGGGTGATCATCTATTTTCGGTGACTGCTGGTCTTTCCGTAACACTCGGCAAGACTTCTTGGAAACGTGTGATTGATGCCAGACCGTATATGGCACAAAACGACTGGCTGATGGATCATCTTGCGCTTATCAGTGAACAGAATCTGAAATATGCCAAGAGGCACGATAAGGATTGTCGTGTGATTGAGGAGATGAAAAAGATTCTGGAGATTGAAGGGCTGTTGGAAAACTATGGCAATAGACTCAATGGATTGAATGAGGACAATGTTTCTACGACTCAGGTTTATCCTTATAATGACTATTCTGGTTACAATAGCCTTATGGCTCGCCTACGCAACCGTAAGTGGAATGGTGACAAAGACATCCTTGATGGCACATCGGATAACATGGCTAAGCTTGAACAAAATACAGGTGTTGGTAACTCCAGCGACTACGACAAGGCAAGCCCATCGGATGCAGCTATGTGGAACGATTACCTCATATCAATGAGTCGAAACCGTGAATGTATTGGTGCACCAGTTTATTTCTTCTTCCGCCTCAATACGGCAGAGCTGACAGATGCTTCCCAGTCGCTTAACATTGACGAGATAGCTCGCATCGCCAAGAAATATGACCTCAGAATCCGAATTACTGGTGCAGCAGATAGTGCAACTGGGTCTTCCTTCCTTAACAAGGAACTAAGCCAAAGTCGTGCTTCATTTATAGGACAGCAATTCCAACAGCGTGGCATCGAGGAAAATCAGATTGTCATGATAGGAAAAGGTGGTATAGCTGATTTCTCTCCGAAAGAAGTGAACCGCCAGACGAAAGTAGAACTTTTCTTTGAACCACAAAAAATACAGGAATAATATGGAGAACGAAGTACAAATTTTTAATCACGAGACATTGGGCGACATCCGAGTTTGCACAAATGAGAATAATGAACCTTTGTTCGTTGCCAGTGATATAGCCAAAGCATTAGGGTTCCGAGATGCTTATGTCTTGACTCAGTCCATGGACGATGATGAAAAGGATACACGAATTATATGTACCCTTGGTGGAGAACAGAAAATGTCGGTGGTAACAGGGAGTGGACTTTATCATGCGGTCATGAAATCCCGTGTTCCTGCAGCCAAACATTTTCGTAAATGGGTGACTTCTGAGATACTTCCTACCATTCGTAAGCATGGAGTGTATATGACAGACCAAGCCATTGAGCAGGCTTTGCTTAATCCCGATACAGTGATTAAGTTAGCAACATCGTTGAAGGAGGAGAGACGGGTACGTCTTGAATTGCAGGCTAAGAATGCACAGCAACAGATGCTGATCGCAGAGCAAGAGGTCAAAATTCAGGATATGACTGCTAAATCAGCCTATTGTGAACAGGTGCTGGCTTCAAGCGAACTTGTTGAGACTACACTTATTGCACAGGATTATGGAACAACAGCTACTATCTTGAACAAGTTCCTGCATACTGCTGGCATACAATTCCGACAAGGAAATACATGGGTTCTATATGAGAAGTACAAATACTTAGGATATACACAGAGTAAGACATTGCCTATCAAGCATACCAATGGTTCAATCACGACTAAGATGATGACCATGTGGACACAAAAGGGTCGCCTATTCTTGTATGATTTTCTAAAGGCAAACTTTTCTGCTCTCCCTATCGTAGAGAGAGACGAAAGCTATGTTCAGCCGTTTGGTCTGATGTCTTCTACTGCAAAGAAGATGTTCAAGAAGTCAGGGAAATAATATTCTTTGTATATACTATACCCGTTGGCGGAATTAATTATCTAATAAGATGTTTTAAAATAAGTTGTACATATTCGTGATATTTAGTATATTAGAAGTGAGCAAACTTTTAATATGTCATCACTCTATGCACAACTTATATGCAATATTCGCAAAATTTCTCCACATTTGCAAGGAGTTTTCTGATAATCTTGTAACCGAACACGGTAACATACCTCGCCCCGGAGTTGTTCCTCGTTTTTCTGATTTAGAAGTAGTTTCTCTTAGCCTTACGATGGAGTCTATTGGTTTGGATAGTGAAAACTACTTATTTTCCAAACTAGGAGAATACTCCAATGAGCTGCCACATCTAATTTCAAGAAGACAATTTAATGATCGTAGGAAACTCACAGCCAATCTCTGTAAAGAGATACGCGAAAGAATTGTGACTGAAATTGATGGTGGGGAAGAATTCTTCTGTATAGATTCAAAGCCAATAGAGGTTTGTCGTATTGCCAGAGCTAAACGCTGCAAAGTTGGCAAAGATGACTATGAACGTTCACCTGCATTTGGATATTGCGCTTCACAAAAACTTTATTACTATGGCTACAAACTACACGCAGTCTGTGGATTAAACGGTGTGATACACTCCTTTGATTTGACAAAGGCAAACGTTCATGACATTCATTATCTTCAGGATGTAAAGTATGAATATCAGGATTGTAGCCTGTTTGGTGATAAAGGATATATTGGAACTGAGGTACAATTGGATTTATTTGAAAGTGCTAACATTAAACTGGAAGTACCTTACAGACTCAATCAAAAGAATTGGAAGCCAACATTTATTCCTTTTGCTAAAGCAAGGAAAAGAATTGAAACACTCTTTTCGCAGATGTGTGACCAGTTCATGATGATAAGGAATTATGCCAAAGACGTCAATGGGATTTTTACTAGGATAATCAGTAAGATTAGCGCTCTTACGATTTTGCAATACATCAACAAAATGAACAATAGACCTATTGGAAGGATTAAATATGCGCTAATTTAATTCCGCCAACGGGTTATATTTATGTCTCATAATAGAACTTATTAAATAGTTTATTTTAAACAGTCTTGTTTGATACCAAAAGCTCACGTACGTCTGCATTTAGAGCCTCTGCTATAATATACAAAACCTCAATACTCGGTTGAGAGCTGTTTGTACACCATTTTGAAATTGTACATTCATCCTTTTTGATTGTAGAAGCCAACCATCTATTGGTTTTTCCCTTTTCTGCAAGAATGATTTTTAAACGGTTCATAGGTTTCATATAAACATTATTTTAATCAGCTGCAAAGGTAATGAAAAAACTTAAGTTTGACGCAAAACGCAAAATATTTTGATGATTAAGTAAATAAAGAATATAGTTTATACGTTAAATTGGCTATGATAATAGAGATGTCTCCAAAATGATAACAGCCCACTCTCATACCGAGAATGGGCTGCATTCATATTATAGGGAGATAAGTCTATCGTCCTCGATGGAACGATTGTTCTTCCTCTTGACCTTGTTCCTGAGATTCCGAACGCTTTTCATATTCGTAATCAGCCTGCTCCTTGACCGCACCACGCATAAAGCCAAATGCGTCATCACGGTTTTGAGGCATTTCTCGTGACTTGAATACTTCCTTGTCATCATCCATGAGGTGCATGAAAAAATGGTCTTTCTGCTTTGCATCCTGCTCATGAGTGACAATATAGTTGCTCGTGCCGATAGCTGAGTCAATACAAAGACGGACTGCTGGTTTACCTTCATGTTCGATAAAACCTGCCATTCTTGCACCGTTATCACGTCTGGCGGCAAAGTAATACTGTTGCATGAAGTCGTCAATCTTGGCCTTCACCTCATCATTGCTAAGAGAATTTGGCAATGCTCTCGCAGCTATTTCCTCTTTTTTAGTGTTGGTGACAGGACTTGTTAGTTCATGCTCAGCTTTCCATTCATCCGCAACAGGGGATAGTCCTTGCTCGATACGGCTGTTGATTCCATCGATACGCTGTGTCAGCATACTCGAAGCACGTTTGACATCCAATAGGATAGTCTTCAAAAATTCAGGAGATTCATGAAGACTGTCAAGCCATGATTTGAGGTATGGGGCAGAGTCTGTTTTCAAGCCTTTGACCATCCCATAGTTGGCTCCAACAAAGGCCGCAGTCAACTCGGCTTTCAATTCTTCCGCTGCATATTCCTTGGAACCGAACTGAGTTGGAGATAGTCTATTGAGACGACCTTCACAACCAGAACTATGGGCGGCTTCATGAAAAAGGTTCGTTTGAAACGACTCTATATCCTTGAATTGACTACGTTCAGGCAAAACTATTTCGTCACGGCTGATGGAATAGTAGGCGTTGTCTCCATGGATTTCCTTAATAGGACAGTACCATCCATTCTCCTTAATCATGGCATCAACAGCGGGCATGACTTCACCTTCCAACTCTCCTGCTCTTCGCTGCCCTTTGCATTGCTCTTCAAGCTTGGCATACAGCTCTGGACGAGCCTCTTTCAAGTTGGTCTGAGATACATTGAATACGGAAAAGACTTGCATTTTTGGATAGACACTCACATTCTTCTTGTCCTCATTGGACATCTGTTTGTAATCATCATATTTAATCTTTTCCTTACTCTCCTTATCAATGCAGGTATAGGTGGTTATGAAGACTGGAAAACTCTTCTCACCTTTCAAGATTGACACCTTTGGCAGAGCCTCTCCGTTGTCATCCTTGACTGGTTGTCTCACCCCTTGCTTATCCTTGGCGAAGTTTAAGCCGGCGACTCTATCAAAGGTACAGAATACGGGTAGATCATACTTGTTCTTCTGACAAAGAAGCATCAACATGACGCTGTTCATACCATTGTACTGACGACCATTGAGGTTGCGAGGCACAGAAATCGCTGATTCTGTAAACCACGGCTGATGCCAATCTTGCTGGAGGTCTTGAAGTTTATCGATGACTAAATCCGTGAATTTATCCAAGGCTTTTTCCTCTGCACTCTGATAGGTACCATCCTGCTGGGGTTTCTGATAATTCTTTCTCATGTAGATAGTCTATTATTGGGTGATACATTAAAATGGCATTTCTTCGTCAGCACTCTGCTGGTTGAAGGCTGTTCCACCTGCATTACTGCCTTGGTAGGGCTCTTTTATCCACTCGGAGATTTCAGATACCCTGCAACTGATGTCAACCTTGTCGTTGTACACGCCAAATTCTGCAGTACCTTTGATGTTGACCTTTGCCTTGGGTTGCAGAAAAGCTTCCTTGTCTCCTGAGAATCGGACAAAACGCACCCAGATAAACTCGAAGTTCTCACCAATCTTCTCTGTGGAGAAAGCTGAGAATAGCAAGAATGGATTGCCTTTCTTGCCGTTCTTTAGAATGACATCCTTGCCACCAAGTGAACCACGGAACTCCATATCACCCTCAATCTTATCCTTGCTCTCGGTTGGATGGAGGTTTAAGGTGTCTGCCATGAAGTTGAAATACAATGCATCGCCTCGTTTACGAAGTACAAGTGTACCTTGCATTTCCACTCGCTGATTAGCCTGGTATTTAAAACAGTCGGTCTGTGAGCCGTTCAAGGACACGCTGACTTCGATGGTCTTGTTGATACCTGCCTTGGCTGGCAATACGACATTCACTGGAAAGGAAACAAACTGGTTGTTGTCCTTGTCGGTACGCATCTGCGCTGCACGGCTGATGGTACCATTTATTGTTACACTACACTTAATCATAAAAATAAAACTTACTGGTTCTTGGTTGATGGATCTTCATCCGTCATCAATGGAGCACGATGCATTTCATAGAGGCATGATGCCAAGCTGATGATGGACATTACTGCATAGATGGCTGCCACAACTGCTCCAAAGAAGTGGTTCAGCCCCCATGCTGTCAGGACTATGCCTGCAAGAATTACAAAGCCATATAGGATGCTATCAACAGTTTTTCTCATCGCTGTATGGTATTTATCTGCTCCTGTGACTGACTTATTGCCTGCTCGTAGTTCTGTGAAGCTTTGCCGGAGAGGGCAATATTATCCACCAATGTGGCTATGCGCTTCATTTTGTTATCATCCGTAAGGGATGAAGTCAGAATATTCGAGAGAACATTCAGTTCAGACTGAGACATGGCTTTTGTCTGTCCGTCAACCTTCAAAATAGCCTTTCCACCCTCTTGTATGCTGATGCTACAGTCTTGGTGGTTCGGCATATAAGGAGTAAGATTGATGCTTTTGGTGGTCGCTGCTTCTGTCACCATCTGCTTTTTGTCTTCCTCCGACTTGTTATCTATCTGAACGGCAATGGCCATCAAGGAGGTGAATGCTCCAGTCACCATTTCTATGATGGGGTCTCCACCGTTCATTCCCAAATTAAGACCGCTGTCCTCAGAAGAAAGCAGCTTCTTCATCCAGTCATCGGCTGTCATATTGGGGTTCACCTGTGCCAGGGCGTTGCCATTGGCAGGGTCTTGTACCTTGTACTTGGCAAGTAAGTCCTGACCATTGAGAAGTGCCTGCTGCTGCAGATTGCCTTTTTGGGCTATCTCGGCAAGATAAGCGGCAGGGTCAATCTGACGTGCATTGCCGTCTGCTCCAATCTGTTTGACAGCAAAATGCAAGTGATCGCCTGTTGATTTACCAGTTGAGCCTGACACTCCCAACTGCTGTCCAGCACTAAGTATATCACCTTCTTTCACTTTGATTTCTGAGAGATGGCAATAGGTAACTTGTGTTTTGGAACCATCCTCACGGCTGTATTCCAACCTTACGAAGTTTCCGCCACCTTTGTTATCAAAGCCTGTTCCTATGACTTTACCGCCTTTTTCAGTGGCAAGCACAGCATCCTGGTTGGTATTGATGTCAATGCCATTGTGCATCTTTCTGACTTGGTCTATCGGATGCACTCTCATACCAAAGGGAGAAGTGACAAGCATAAACTCGTCTCGTTTAACTGGCATACTGTAGTCCGTAGATGGGGTTTGAGTGGAATGGGTTGGTGTGGTATTACCTTCCCCTCTCGTTTGAGCATCACTACTTTCCATTCCAATTGTCCTGCCTTCTGCTTTCAGTTGAGCCATGACTTGCTTGTCAATATCCTGTAGATGCAGACGCTCTATGGTGTTAATGAGATTCCGACCATAGGTTCCAGAAGTAGCATATCCTGCCTTATCTAAGCCCATACACCAACCTTTATAGTCATCTGCCGATAACCGAAAGCAGGCTGCATAGCGTGAATTGTTCTTCAGGAACTTGCTATGATGCTCGTAGGAATCACCAACATTGGCATACTTGCAGAACTTCTCTTTAGGTCTGTCATCGGTATATACGCCATAAGCACCTCCAGCATCAAGCCACGCTTTGGTGGCTTTGATACCGAAGTGATTGTTCTCGTTCTGAGCAAGCTGACTCTTTCCGTTGGCACTCTCCATAATGCCTTGTGCCAAGGTCACGGATGCGGGTATGCCGTAACGAATCATCTGCTGAATAGCGTAATCTTTGTATTTGTCTATGTACTCCTGGTTCTTTGACATAATTCCTGTATCTTAGAAATGAATCGAACGGCGGGTCTCCTCTTCTTCTTTAACCTCCTGCTTACTCTCTTTCTTGGCTACTGTTTCTACCGACTTCTCCTGTGCTTCTCCTGCGCCTCGTTTGACCTTCTGTTGTTCTTCCAGCTGGTCGCAGATGGCTACACGATGACCGGCACGAATGAGTTTGGGCAGATAGGTGTCAAGGGTATGGTAAGGAAATCCAGCCATAGCAAGCGGTTTCCCTTCGGTGTCCTTGACCTTGTTGCTTCTTGTGAGGGTGATGCCTAGTGTCTTCGAGGCTTTGTCTGCATCTTGCATATAGGTCTCGTAGAAGTCTCCGCATCGGAAGAGTAGAAGTGCGTCAGGATGTTTTTTCTTCAGATCGAGGAACTGTTTGAGTATGGGGGAAGTAATCGCTTGGGCTTTCTTCTCCTCTGCTTGTTTTTCTTCCCCTTTCTTTTGCTCGGTCTGCCTCTGGTCTTCCTTAACGTCTTGCTCCTGTTGCTTCTCAAACTCTTTCTCCTGCTCCTTGGTCATTACTCTCATTTCTCCTGCTGGATGGAATGCCATTTCAATGGTATCGACTGCTTGGTACGGAGACTCTCCCTTGCTCGTCAGGGCGTTCTCATTTCGGGTTCCAAAGGCAGGATCAACATTGAGTTCTTGCTTGTTCTTCTCGTTGACAACAGGCACGAAACCATCAGGGAAGTTCTCATTCAAGAAGTCATCGACAATCTTCTGTTCCTCGTCACTTAGACCGCTGGCATCGCCATTGACGATGTAACTAACTGCCCACTCGGGAACCTGATGAATGGAGACTCCTTCTTCCTGTTTCTGCATTTCGGCTTTTTCAGGGTGAAGGACATCCTTAAAAATACTGGCGGTAAGTACAGCTTTGTACCTCGTCATATCTTCACTCAGCCACATACGTTGCCATTGTGCTTGGGTAATCTCACGAGGACGCTGTTTACCTAAGCCTTCAATAGTAGGGTAAAGCAGGAGTTTACTCTCCTTGGTGCGGAAGATGGAAGCATTGGTGACACGGTCAATGTCTGCCTGTGGGGTGTCTCGTCCGAAGAGGTCAACTTTCAGCTGTGGGTTGGTCATGCCCATGGCATAATACTTTTGGGCAAGCTCACCACGAAGCTCATCGATGGCTTCATCAGGACCTTGCTTGATGGTCGTGAAGTATCGATTGAGGTCATCACGCTCTGGATAGAGGTTGAAACCTTCCTTTCCTTCTGGTTTGATGAAGACAGTCCAACGATTGTTGTCATCTTTCATCATCTGCACGTTCTCAATGGTTACTTTGGCTTTCTTGCCAAGGGTTTTACCGAGTTGGGCGGTCTGCTGTTCGTTCCGAACGGAAGCATACTCCACCTTTTCACCACGTTCTGCCTTGCCAATGACATCGAGAGCGGAATTGACATCAACTGTGACAATATCAAGATAGCAGGGGCTCTCTTTCAGTGCTTTTGTCCACTCTGGTACGAGTGCCT
>Ga0116183_1001703_pt1 | contig 24581 bp, 23 predicted proteins | sample AD_UKC078_MetaG_FD_89753 | JGI IMG/M metagenome (GOLD analysis project Ga0116183, IMG submission 89753) | Active sludge microbial communities of municipal wastewater-treating anaerobic digesters from USA - AD_UKC078_MetaG | ecosystem: Engineered > Bioreactor > Anaerobic > Digestate | place: USA... | reverse complement strand
GTCACTTGGTGAAAGAGAACGGCTGAAGCTCGCAAAGAGCTGTCACGACGGACTGACAAACATAATTTACATAATTGATGAGCTGTCAAGAGGGGTGAGTGTAAAAGAGAGTGAAAATCTTGTTTCAATTCTGCGTGAGCTTACTGAAAAAGGGAACACAGTTGTTGCTGTGGAGCATGAGCCGGCAGTTATAAAATCGGCCGATCACATAATTGAACTTGGACCGGGATCGGGTCAGAAAGGGGGCGAGATCATTTTTGAAGGAACGGTTGAAAAACTCCTTGAAAAAGAGACTCCCACAGCTTTATCGCTCAAGTTCGTTCCCGAAAAAAGGATGTTGCATCTATCTGAATTTATTGAATTTAAAGTTGATGGTCCAAGAAATATTAAAAAGTTTGACCTCAAAATTCCATTAAAAGCGACAACTGTCATCACAGGAGTTTCAGGAAGCGGCAAGACAACACTTTTAAAGGAAGTGATAGCGAAACGACTTGCAGGCAAAGAAATTTTCTATAGCGAAAACCGTCCATTTCTGAGTACAACAAAACTTTCAACTGTTGCAACCATCACCGGCTTAAGCGATTTAGTTAAGAAAAAATTCGGCAAAGGTTTTAAAATAACTAAAGATAATCTCTGCAAAAGCTGTGGGGGGAGCGGTTACACAACAGTTTCACTTGATTATATCAGTGATTCTGAATCTCTCTGTCCTGATTGTGAAGGTTCCGGATACCGTGGCGATATACTCAATCAGAAATATAACGGAAGGAACATATATGAACTCCTTTCAATGGAAGTCGATACAGCTCGCAAATTTTTTGCTGATGATAGCAAGATCATGAAAATATTGAATATTATGAATGACTGCGGACTCGGTTATCTCCATCTTGATCAGCAGACGAATTCCCTTTCAACAGGAGAAGTTCAGCGGCTTTCGCTTGCCGTCACCCTTTCAAAGTTTCTCTTGGGAAATGATTCAGAAAACAAGTTCTTTTTATTCGATGAGCCATCAACAGGACTCCATTTTTCAGACATCACGCATCTGCTCATGCTTTTCAGAAAACTTAACGACCTCGGTCACACAGTCATAATTGCAGAGCATCGAAGTCAGATAATTCAAAGTGCAGACTATATCGTTGAACTCGGACCCGGAAGCGGCAAAGATGGAGGATCGTTGATCTCGTAACTCACGCCACCGATACACGGGCGAACACACGGGTTCGCCCCTACAAATAATTTGATATCTCCCAATTAAAGTTTAGAATAATGCGAATTTGATTTATGTTTCTTGAGGATTGGTTTTGAAAAGAATGAACATAATCTGCAATAATCTTAGCATGATATTGAAGTTTTATATAAAGATATCCTTGACAATAAAAATTTTTGCGAATAAAGTTTCCTCATCACACCCGCCGCGCCTCTTTCTTCGGAAATGCGTAATTCGGCGGGTTTTTTTATTTCCGGAGCATAATAATGAAATACACAAAGCCACCTAAAACATTTGAAGAACAGGCAGATCTATTAATTGAAAGAGGCTTGATTGTCGACAGAGAAAGGTTGATAAAAAAACTCAGGCACATCAACTATTATCGTCTAAGCGGGTATCTTTTCCCGTTCAAGGAGAAAAATGAAAAGTTTAAAGAAAACACGACATTTGAAAAAGTATGGAGAATTTATAATTTTGACAGAAAACTGAGGTTGCTTATTTTTGATGCAATTGAACGGATAGAGGTTAAATCAAGAACTCTTGCTGCTTATCACATCGCTCACCGGAATGGACCGTTTGATTACAAAAACGAATCGCTTTTCCCAAGACTTAAGGTTGATCATGAAAAATGGATTGAGAACCTTACAAACGAATATAAAAGAAGTCAGGAGGTCTTTAAAAAACATTTTGAGAACAAGTATGGTGATTCACATTCTCTTCCTCCGATATGGATTGCTGTTGAAATAATGTCTTTTGGTGATATTGTGCGAATATTCAGAAGTTATGATTCAAATCTCACGAGAGAATTTTCTGCTGAAATAGGAATTCCTGACAGAGTCCTGGAATCATGGCTTTTATCACTCAACTATATTAGAAATATTTGTGCGCATCATTCAAGATTGTGGAACAGAGAACTTTCCATAAAACCGCTTTTGCCGAATTCAAGAAAATATAAAGATTGGGACTTTCTTGATTATAATGCTCAAAGCAGGATTTTTGTTATAATTTTTATATGTTCATTTATGCTAAAACACCTTTCTCCAAGTAGCAGGTGGAACAAGAGACTATTGGATTTGTTTAATAAATATAATGACATTCCCGTTTCTGAAATGGGTTTCCCTGAAAACTGGAAAACTTGTTTTCCAAATGAGTCATAAATCTTGCCCATCTCAACCCGATCACTCTTCGGCTTTGCTCAGGATTTTCAACCATCCTCTCTTTCAAAAATAGAGGGAGCCATTATAAATAAATTGCCTATAAAATAACAATCGTTAAAATATTTTCGAATCGGACTCAAGAGTGTCGGAATTGAATTGATTTTGTTGGGGTAAAAAATAATGCCATTAAGCTGGAATGAAATAAAAAGCAGATCAGTAGCTTTTTCAAAAGAGTGGGAAAATGAAACTTCGGAAGACGCTGAAGCAAAATCGTTCTGGGACGGTTTTTTCAATGTTTTCGGGATTAGCAGAAAAAGAGTTGCATCATTTGAAGAGCCGGTGAAAAAGCTCGGTGAAAAGCAGGGTTTCATTGATCTATTCTGGAAAGGTGTTCTTCTGGTGGAGCATAAATCAAGGGGCAAAAGTCTTGAAAAGGCATATACTCAGGCACTTGATTATTTTCCCGGAATTCTTGAACGGGACTTGCCGAAATATGTCCTTGTGTCTGATTTTGCACGGTTTCGGCTTTATAATCTTGAAGAAAACGAGATCCACGAATTTCCACTTTCAGAATTATATAAAAATGCACAACTATTCGGATTTATTGCAGGATACCAGACACACAAAATAAAAGAACAAGATCCTGTAAATATTCACGCTGCTGAAAAAATGGGAAAACTGCATGACCAGATGAAAGATGTCGGATATGACGGACATCCGCTTGAAATATATCTTGTTCGGCTTCTTTTCTGTCTTTTTGCTGAAGATACCGGAATTTTTGAACGACAGCAGTTCAGCGATTATATTGAAGAAAGGACTAGTGAAGACGGTTCTGATCTTGCTCACCATCTGAATTCACTTTTTCATGTTTTGAATACTCCGGAATCAAAGCGGCTTAGAAATCTTGATGAACAGCTTGCCGCTTTTCCTTATGTGAACGGGAAGTTATTTGAAGAGTTTCTTCCGCCAGCCGGTTTTGATTCTGCAATGAGAAAAAGTCTTCTTGATTGCTGTTCACTTGACTGGGGGCGTATTTCTCCGGCTATTTTCGGATCACTTTTTCAGTCAATAATGGATAAAAAGGCAAGAAGGAATCTTGGTGCTCATTACACAAGTGAAAAGAACATTTTAAAGCTCATAAAACCGCTTTTTCTTGATGAACTGTGGGAAGAATTTGAAAAAATAAAGACCAATAAAAACAAGCTCTTCGATTTTCATAAAAAACTCAGACGGCTCACATTTCTTGATCCTGCCTGCGGATGCGGAAACTTTCTTGTTATCGCTTACCGGGAACTTAGACTTCTTGAACTTGAAATACTCAGATTTTCAAAAGACAGCAGACAGCAGATGTGGGATGTTCATTCAATGATACAGCTTGATGTTGACCAGTTTTATGGAATTGAAATTGAAGAATTTCCATCACAGATCGCACAAGTTGCAATGTGGCTTATGGATCACCAGATGAATATGATGGTTTCGGCTGAATTCGGAATGTATTTTGCCAGAATTCCGCTCAAATCAACAGCCAATATTATCTGCGGAAACGCACTCCGCATAGACTGGAACGATGTCATTCCCGCAGAACGGCTTAGCTACATCATGGGAAATCCACCATTTGTAGGAAAACAATACCAATCGGACGAACAAAAAGCTGATCTATCTGTAGTTTTTAAAGATATAAAAGGTGCAGGAGTTCTTGATTTTGTTGTAGCATGGCATTTTATTGCTTCAAAGATAATGCAAAAAACAAACATCCGCTGCGCATTTGTTTCAACAAACTCAATCACTCAAGGTGAACAGGTCGGTGTTCTTTGGCCTTTGTTAAATCATTGGGGTGTAAAAATTTTTTTTGCACATCGCACTTTCAAATGGCAAAATGAAGCTAGAGGTAAAGCAGCTGTTCACTGTGTAATAATTGGTTTTTCTATCAATAACATATCCAACAAAACATTATTCGATTATGAAAATATCGATGGAGAAGCTCATGCCATTGCAGCAAATGAGATAAATCCATATTTAGTTGATGCCCCTTTTATTGCTTTAAGTAAAAGAAGAACGCCTGTCTCAATTTGTCCTAAAATTGCTTTTGGAAGCATGCCTAATGATGGTGGATTTCTTATCATGAGTGAAGAAGAAGCAGAAGGTTTAATCACGACCCATCCTAGTTCATCCAAATATGTTCGCAGGTTCGGTGGTAGCGAAGATTTTATTAATAATCGTTGGCGATTTTGTCTTTGGCTTGTTGATGCTGATCCATCAGAAATAAGATCAATTCCTCCAATTGCGAAACGCATTGCAAAAGTAGCTGAAACCCGATTGAATAGTTCCAGACCTACAACAATAGCTTTAGCTTCAACACCTTCAATATTTGGTGAAATCCGTCAACCAGAAACCGATTATTTTGTTATTCCAGAGGTTTCATCAGAAAACAGGTACTATGTTCCAGTCGGTCGATTGCCAAAAGAAACTATCGCTTCAAACAAATTATATACAATATCTACTGATTCTTTATTCGTTTTTGGAATAGTTCAATCTTCAATGCATATGTCTTGGATGCGGACTGTTTGTGGTCGTTTAAAAAGCGACTATCAATATTCTGCGGGCATAGTTTACAACAACTTTCCATGGCCGGAAAATCCAAGCGACAAGCAGAAACAGGCAATTGAAGCCGCAGCACAAGCCGTTCTTGATGCAAGAGCACAGTTCCCCGAAGCATCACTTGCTGATCTTTACGACCCGTTGACAATGCCGCCGGTATTACTCAAAGCACACCAGACACTCGACAAAGCAGTTGACACCGCATACGGCAGAACCAATTTCAAAACCGAAGCCGAACGAGTTGCATTCCTTTTTGAACTTTATCAGAAATATACCAGTGTATTGGGAGTGGAGAAACCAAAGAAAAAAGGGAAAAAGAAAGAAGGATAATAGGATGGAATCAAAAATACAAATATTTGTGTCTTCAACATTCAATGACCTTAAAAGCGAACGACAGGCGGCTGTTGAAGCAATTTTAAAAGCAGGACACATCCCCGCTGGAATGGAATTATTTATAGCCGGAGATAAGAGTCAATGGGAAGTGATTAAGAAATGGATTCTCGACTCGGATGTTTACATGCTGATTTTAGGTGGAAGATATGGATCTATTGAGCCAAAATCCGGTCTTAGCTACACAGAGTTAGAGTACGATTTTGCTGTTAAATCAGGGAAGCCATATTTCGCAGTTGTAATTGATGAAAAAGAGCTCGAAAAAAGAATTAAAAAACCCGGAAAAGAAAATGTAGCTGAGATTCAAAATCCTGAAAAATTAGCTGCTTTTCGTGCAAAAGTTCTGAGCCAAATGTCATCCTTCTTTTGTGATTTTAAGGATATAAAACTTTGTATACTTGAAACATTACCCAATATTATCAAAGAAAAAAATATAAAAGGCTGGATAAGAGCTTCGGATGTTACAGATATTTATGAAGATACAAAAGAAATTTTTGATATCACAAAACAGAATGGAAATGAACAACAGATAAGGAGTAATTTTCTCAAGCAGCCAGAAGGAACATTTTCTATATGGGCACTAATTAACGAAAATCATACCAATGATGAAAAAGGATGGTTTTATATAGTAAGTCATGCAACGAATGGAGGATTGAAAAAGCAAAGTAATGAAGAACAAAAAAATGAAGCATATCAGAATGTTTGGTCAATTAGGAGAGGATGCCCAAATAATCAAGTGTTTTGGGAGTTTTGGTGGAATGATGGAATTCATGATTCGAGCGCAAGAACCACAAAAAATTTGACCCATGGTTGGCACTTGTTTAGTGTTTTATGGTCTAAAGAGAAAAACTTCATTAAATTTTTTATTGATAATGAAATCATAGATACAAAAGATTTTAAATTTTGGCCAAAAGAATTTTCTGATTATATTTTTGTTGGAACTTGGCCTAACAAAGCAAAGGGGCATTATTTTAACTCGAAAATCGGGAAGTGGACAATATTTAAAAAGGCTATCTCTCGTGAAAAGCTTGAGAAACATTTTAATGAATCGAAGCCAGATAATTAACTATCAATTTTTAAAACCTCAAGGGTCTCAGCACATTCATCTATAACTTCCCCATCCTTCTACTTCGCTCAGGACAGGTAGCGAATCCTGGAAGAAAAAGGCACCATTCGACACATTCGACAAGCTCATGGCAAACAAGCTCATGGCAAGCCCCAACGAAAATCCAAAAAAAGGGCGTGATCATTCGACAAGCTCATGACAAGTCCGCCCCTACGAAACACCAACAAAATATTACCATAGCGAATTTTCTATAGTAAATTCAATTAGTTGGCTTGATTTTTAAAATGCAGAGGTGTAATCTTTGCCGTTATTATGTTCAGTTTAGAATTTGAGAAATGAAAAGAGGAAAATGATGAACAGGAAAGAGATGTCGATAGAAGCAGATTCAAGACAGTTCTTTAATGAAATAAAGTGCTTGATTGAAAAGAGCCGTCAACAGGTCGCTGTGGCAGTAAACTCAGCTATGAGTCTGCTTTACTGGCAGATTGGAAAAAGAATAAATGAAAAAGTATTAAACAATAAACGTGCAGAATATGGTGGACAGATTGTCTCTACACTGTCGAGACAATTAAAAACTGAATATGGCAATGGCTGGAGCGAAAAACAACTGAGACATTGTCTCCGCTTTGCGGAGATTTTTCCTAATAATGAAATTGTCTCTGCACTGCGGAGACAATTGAGCTGGACGCATATAAAAACTTTGATCTATATTGAAGATGAATTGAAACGGGAATTCTATATAGAAATGTGTAAAATAGAGCGATGGAGTACCCGCACTTTGCAAGATCGTATTAATTCAATGTTTTATGAGCGCACTGCAATCAGCAAAAAACCCGAAGAAATAATAAGAAATGATTTGGAACTTCTAAAGAATGAGAAGCAGTTAACGCCTGATATGGTTTTTAGAGATCCATATTTTCTCGATTTTTTAGGACTCAGTGATAAATATTCCGAAAAAGATCTGGAAAGTGCAATTCTTGTCGAATTACAACACTTTATTATAGAGCTTGGCTCAGATTTTGCTTTTCTGGCACGGCAGAAAAGGATAACGGTCGATAATGATGATTATTATATTGACCTTCTTTTTTATCACAGACAATTAAAATGTCTGGTGGCAATTGATTTAAAGCTTGGAAAATTTGAGGCGGCACACAAGGGACAGATGGAGCTTTACCTTAGATGGCTTGAAAAATATGAGACTGTTGAAGGCGAAAGTCTTCCTCTTGGTCTTATTTTGTGTGCTTCTAAAAACGAAGAGCATGTTGAACTTCTTCAGCTATGTAAAAGTAATATCAGAGTTGCTGAATATTTAACAAAACTGCCGGACAGAAAATTGCTTGAGAAGAAGCTTCATCAGGCAATTGAACGAGCAAAAAGCAAATTGGTGTCAAACGATTAAAATTTCTCAGGGATTAGTGCTCAATAAATATATATAAATCTCAAAAACTATTTAGAAAATCTACTTAAATGTGATCTGGATATCTTTCTTAGGGGTCAGGTCAGCAAAATTATATAAATTCACCATAGCGAATTTGTTTGACCGGTTTACCCTCATCAGGATCTTTTATTGACATTTTTTCTCATCAAGCCAAAATATGCCAAGTGTTGTTTAGATATGGGGGATAAAATGAGAAGTTTTACAGGTTTTATGATTTTTTTGAGCGTATTTCTGTTTATTTCATGCGAAAACAGTGTGAGCAGGGCAACTGACAAGATTGTTGTTGCTGACGAAGATCAAAATGATGATGATACCGGAAATACCGGCGATACAGGAAACACAGGAAACACGGGTGACACAGGAAACACGGGTAATTCGGGTGACACAGGAAATACTGGAGACAGTGGTGATAGCGGCGACACAGGAAATACAGGTAATACCGGAAACACTGGAAACACCGGCAACACCGGCAACACCGGAAATAGCGGTGATACAGGTGACACAGGCGACGGTTGTTATAAAAATGATGAATGTGATGAAAACTTTTTTTGTCAGAAACCGGACGGGTTATGCAATGACAAAGGTGTGTGTGAAGAAATTCCATTCGCATGCGGAGAGATGTATTCACCTGTCTGCGGATGTGACGGAAACACCTATGGAAATCCGTGTCTTTCAAATAGTGAGAGCACAACTGTTTTCTATAATATGATCTGCATGAAAGACCTCAAAACCGCTTCGATGACATACAGTTATGAAAAAGCCGATTTTGGTCCTGAAAAATTGAGTGGCGGCGTAAAATTTGATTTTGACGGGCAGATATATGAACTTCTGCTTCTTTCTACTCCGACTTCACAAAACGATGGTAATATTGCACATGTTACATCAGTTTTCAACGGTATTAACGGCATAACCGTTGTTTTCAAATTTGATTTTCAGCGCGAGCCATTCAAACTTCCGCAAACTTTTAATCTTGAAACAACAGGCGTAAACACTGCTGAAGTTAAAACTGATTTTGGGACAACTATCGGATTCTTAACAGGAAAACTCACTGTTACAAAATATCAGTTAGGTATAGGTGGATTGGTTCTTCTTGAGATGAACGCTCAGGAATTAAATTTCACGAAATAGATGAAAAATATATCAGTTTCAATAGTTTCGATCGGGACAGAGATCCTTCTTGGCGAGATCACAAACACAAACTCTCAATTTCTGGCAGTTGAACTTGCAAACTTAGGAATTAATGTTTTTGAAATGGTCACGATCGGCGATAACAGAGAGCGACTGCTTGAATATTTTGATCATGCTTTGAAAAAATATGACATGATTATTGCTACGGGCGGACTCGGCCCGACAGTTGATGACATTTCAAAAGAAACTGCATGTGAATTTTTCGGTCTGACTCCTGTTATTAATGAAGAACAGCTTGAATATATCAGGAAAATATTTGCCAGATACGGTCGCCCCATGACTGATAACAACATCAAGCAGGCGATGTTCCCTGAGAATGCAGTGATACTGAAAAACAGGGCTGGAAGTGCCCCCGGATGCATGCTTGAAAAAGAGGGGAAAAAGATAATCCTTCTTCCGGGACCTCCGAATGAAATGAAGCAGATGTTTGAAAGGGAAGTTAAACCTATACTATCACAACTGACTGATTCTATTATGTATTCAGAAGTTGTGAAAGTTTGCGGAATAGGCGAAAGTGCAATGGAGGAAATGGTTAGAGATATCATTGATGAACAAGTTAATCCGACAGTCGCTCCTTACGCTAAAACCGGTGAATGCCGGCTTCGGGTCACTGCAAAAGCTGAAAATATTGAAATTGCAAAAGCACTTGTTGCACCTGTTGTGAAAAAGCTTGTTGAACGGCTTGGCGACAATGTTTATACAGTCGGGAATGACACTCTGGCAGAAGTTGTTGTAAAGAAACTGATCGAAAAAAAGCTAATTATCACAGGAGCCGAATCGTGTACAGGCGGATTGATAACTTCAGCCCTCGTTGACTGCCCCGGAGTGTCCGCAGTATTGCATGAAAGTTTTGTAACATATTCAAATGATTCAAAAATATGGCTTCTTGGCGTTGGCTCAGAAACTTTGAAAAATTTTGGTGCCGTAAGCATTGAATGTGCCCGTGAAATGGCTGAAGGACTGTCAAAAAGAAGTAGCGCCGATGTCACATTTGCAGTAACAGGCATTGCAGGACCTGACGGCGGAAGTGAAGAAAAACCGGTTGGAACAATATGCTTTGCACTCTGCCATAACGGAACAACCATCACCGAATTAAGAAGATTCAACGGCGACAGAACAAACATCAGAATAAGGGCCTCAATCTTTATGCTCGACATGATAAGAAGAGCAGTTTATTTGAAATAAATTATTATATCGGTTAAGGGCAGGTCTTAAAAAAGGGGGACTTTCCGGAGATGAGTTATGAAAATTGTTTTAGATAAGATTAATTCAAAAGCAAAACCTTGCTTAAGTTCTGAATTAAAACAACTTTTGTTCAATTTTCCGCTGACTAAATAATTCATATCATATTTCTTGCAAATTTAATATAATTGTTGCATTATCTATTGTTGACTAAAGCTCTGGAGTCGAAAAATGGCAGGGAATGAACTGATAAAGATTGATGATATTAAGAACAGAATAATAACGATTCGCGATACACAAGTTATCTTGGACAGGGATATCGCTGAATTTTTTGGAGTGGAAACAAGAACATTAAAGCAGGCAGTTAAAAGAAATATTGAGAAATTCCCGTCAGATTTCATGTTTGAACTGACTAAAGATGAGATGGAAATCATGGTATCACAATTTGTGATACCATCATATAAATCTTTTGGCGGTGCAAAACCTCTCGCATTCACAGAGCAAGGTGCAGCAATGCTTTCAGCAGTTTTAAAAAGTGAAATAGCAACTAGGATAAGTATCCAAATTATGAGAGCTTTTGTGCAAATGAGAAAGTTTGTCAGCCACAATATTAAAATATTTAACCATATTGAACTGATTGAAAAAAAGCTTTTGCAATATTCATCAGAATCCGACAAAAAATTTGAGATACTTTTCAAAGCCCTTGAAAACAATGAAATCCCGGCCAAGCAAGGAGTTCTGTTTGAAGGTCAGGTTTTTGAAGCACACAAATTCGTTTCGGATGTTGTCCGTTCTGCTAAAAAATCCATCATTCTGATTGATAATTATGTTGATGATACCGTTCTTACACTGTTTTCAAAACGGGAACAGGGAGTTACACTCAAAATTTTCACAAAAAATCTTTCAAAACAGCTTCAGCTCGACACTCAGAAATTCAACGAACAGTTCCCACCCGCAGAAATCAAGGAATTCAACCATTCCCATGACCGGTTCATGATAATTGACGATAAAGACCTTTATCATTTTGGTGCATCGTTAAAAGATCTTGGCAGAAAATGGTTCGGATTTTCCAAGATGAACATCGAAGTTACAAAAATGCTATTACGGTTATAACTTCTGAATCCGGTAAGCGATCTCGGTGACGGCAACATGAAGCAGCATGTTAGCCGCTTGAATCATTAGTTTTTTCATAGACTTACTCTCTGTTTTAAGTGAAAAAAGATCTGAACAACAAAAAAAATAAAATCCTGAACAATATGTTACTAAACACCGTGCTCATTAATTAACCGGATATGGAGAGTGTTATGAAAGTAAGGTTTGCGTGGTTGTTAGTCTTTGTATTTACTACATTTTTTGTTTCATGTGAGAACAGCACTAATTCAAAGAACGATGACATTACAACTGATGAAACATCAAAGACCGATGACGAAGCCGCGGATGACGAAACAAATGATGAAGAATCTGCTGAAATTCAGCTTAAGTACAAGGAATCAGATGAAAAAGCTGAAGCGGTTGAAAATGATCTGGTAAATTCCAATACAGAATTTGCACTCAAAATGTTCAAAGCACTTCTTGAGGCGGATAAAGATAAAAATGTTTTCATTTCACCGGTTTCAATTTCAGTTGCACTTGCAATGACGATGAACGGAGCGGCGGATGAAACATTTGACGGAATGATGGAGGCACTTGAATTTGCAGGACTTACTCTTGAAAATGTTAATGAAAGCTTTCTCTTGCTTCTGGAATCACTTGAATATTCAGATAAAGATGTTCTTCTTACACTTGCAAATTCGATCTGGATTGCGCCTGCTTATAAGCCGGAAATAAGTGAATCATTCATTGAATCAGTTGAAAAATATTATCTGAGCGGTGTTTTTGAGGCAACTTCGCCTGAAGTTATCAACAAATGGATCGAAGACCATACAGGCGGCCACATAAAGGATATGATCAAGGAATTTCCCGATCTTCTTGTAATGTATCTGGTCAATGCGATCTATTTCAAAGGGGCGTGGACAACAACTTTTGACAAAGATGACACCTATGAAACCGATTTTACAAAAGAAGATGATTCAACTGTAAAAGTGAACATGATGGCTTTTAAGGATATGGCGGAATATGAAAGCTATGTGTCTGAAAAAGTTGTAGGAATCCGGCTTCCTTACGGCAGAGAGAAGATCTCTTTTTATGCTTTCGCTCCCATTGACTGGGATTATCAGCCGATAGATGAATTCATAAATTCTCTTGATCAGGAATCGTTTGATGAAATTATCGGGTCTTTTGATAAGCACGAGCTTGGCGGAGTTCACCTTCCGAAATTTAAGCTTGAATATGAAAAGGAACTCAACGAAATTCTCAAAGCTTTCGGAATGGATAAAGCTTTTTCAGGCGGATTTGACAACATGGTAAAAGTTGACAGCTCTGCCAACCCTTATATTTCACTTGTAAAACATAAATCATTCATAGAAGTTTCGGAAGAGGGGACAGAAGCGGCGGCCGCCACGATAGTTGAAATTGTTGATGAATCAATGCCGACAACTTTCATGGCGAACCGCCCTTTCTTTTTTGTAATCCGTGACGATAGGAACGGAACGATACTCTTCATGGGTAAAGTTGCAGATCCTTCTTAAGCAGAAATCTTTAAATAATTGATATTTTTCTAAAATAAAGTCACAATCCTCCAGTTTTTTTTAGGAATTGACCATGCTTTATCTAATGCTTGCAGTCATCTCTTCAAGTTCGATTGCGCTGATACTTAAATTCAGTGAATCAAGGGACTTGAACCGGCTGGTCGTCACCACTTCAAACTATGTTGTCGCTTCAGTTGTGAGCTTGTTCTTTGTCCTTGAAGGGGGGCTTTTCAACAGATCAGCGATTGATGTTCCAACATTCTTTTTGGAAATGAATGTTATTTTAAACGGTGGAATATTTTCAGAAAATTCAAGTTTTATATGGGCGATAGCTACCGGAATTTTTGGCGGAATACTTTATTTCTTAGGATTCATATACATTCAGAAAAGCATTCGAGATAACGGGGTCGGAATTACCGGTGCATTTTCAAAGATAGGGATTTTCATTCCGATGATCATGTCAATAATTTTATGGAAGGAATATCCTTCAAACATTCAGTGGATTGGAATAGTTTTAGCAGTTTCTGCAATAATTCTGGCTAATTACACGCCTGAAGTCAAAAATTCCCTGTTTAATTTCAGAAAGTCGCTGATACTTGTTTTTCTTATCGCCGGACTCGCTGAATTTTCAAACAAAATTTTCCAGAACTATTCAATCCCTGAATATAAATCGCTCTTTCTTCTCGTTGTTTTTTCAACCGCTCTTATCATCAGTTCAGTTGCAACCTTCATTGAAAGAAAACCGTTCACAAAAAAGGATCTGCTTACAGGTTTCCTCGTCGGAATCCCGAACATGCTGACATCGTTCTTTCTTATCTCTTCTTTCAAGTATGTGAAAGCGACAGTCGCATTCCCCGCATACAGTGCCGGCACAATAGTTGTAATAAACTTAGGTGGTTATCTCATTTTTAAAGAAAAGCTGATGAAAAAAGATATGTTTGCTACAGCCATTATAGTTTCTGCAATAGTTTTGATGAGTTTGTAAATTGGAGGATGTTATGAGTAAAATCAGTTTGTTAGTTGCAGTTGTTGCAGCTTTTTTATTGAGTTCCTGCGGTTACAATGCTATGCAGAAGCAGGAAGAAGAAGTGTTCAAGGCGTGGGGAGATCTTGAAAGTTCCATGCAGCGCCGTGCCGATCTCATTCCGAATCTTGTGAGCACTGTAAAAGGTTATGCAAAGCATGAGTCTGAAACACTGGAAAAGATAGTTGAAATGAGAGCGTCTGTGGGTCAAGTTAAAATTGATGCAAAAGATCTCGGCAATGCTGAAGCGATGGCAAAATTCCAGAAATCACAGGGCGAAATATCATCAGGGCTTTCAAAGCTTCTTGTCGTGGCTGAGCAGTATCCTGATCTGAAGGCGAACGAGAACTTCCGTGATCTGCAAAGTCAGCTGGAAGGGACTGAAAACCGTATAAATGTAGCCCGGCAGAGATATAACGATGCTGTGAGCACATTTAATGCATCGATCAGAAGTTTTCCGAACAACCTGATAAACGGATGGTTTCTTAACCTTGAACGGAAGGAATATTTCAAAGCTGAAGAAAAAGCCAAAGAAATTCCAAAAGTGGAGTTTTAGCTGTGAAAAAAATACTTTTTTTATTGCCACTGTTCCTGATTACTCTGTTTGCGCTTGATGTGCCGGTTCTGAAAGGGCGTGTGACAGATAATGCGGGACTGCTTTCTTCTGATGCGGCAATTCGTATCGAGCAGAAGCTTTCCTCCCTTGAGACAAGTGATTCAACTCAGATAGCAGTTCTGACGGTGCCGACACTTGAGGGCGGCAGCATTGAGGATTTTTCAATGCGTGTTGCCGAGCAGTGGAAAATTGGACAGAAAGGGCTTGATAACGGAGCACTTCTCATCATTGCAAAAGACGATCGCAAGCTTCGCATCGAAGTCGGTTATGGGCTTGAAGGAAAGCTTACTGATGCAACATCGGGGCGCATTATCCGTCAGGTAATTGTTCCTTATTTCAAGAGGAACGATTTCGAGGGTGGTGTGGAAGCAGGAGTCGATGCGATGATCGCCGCTGCAAAAGGTGAGTTCAAAGCTCCTGAAAATAGAGAGGCTGATTTTGGAAAATATATGCCATTGATCGTTATTATATTTTTCATAATGATGATCTTTTTCAGATCAGCTGGCAGTGGTACAAGCGGCGGATTCAGGAGCGGAGGTTACAGAGGCAGCTATCGCGGATACAGAGGCGGTGGCGGCGGTTTTGGTGGTGGAGGTGGTGGCGGATTCAGTGGGGGAGGCGGCAGCTTCGGCGGTGGCGGCTCTTCAGGAGGCTGGTAATGAGAGATCTGGCAAAAAAATTCCTTTCGGAAACTGAAAAGAATAGTGTTATGAGTGCCGTGTCACAGCTTGAGCAGAAAACCTCGGGCGAGCTTGTGCCGATGATCGTTTCAACGAGCGGAAACTATGGCGAGTACAGCATTATCGGCGCTTTTGCATTTTCATTGCCTTTGTCTGTGTGCGCCGCATATCTTATTAACTGGTATCAGTACGGTACAGGCGATACTCTGATGCTTTTTCTCATGATGTTTCTTCCACTGTTTATTATGTTCTTTTTCACTTTAAACTACATACCATGCCTTAAAAGGCTTTTCATTCCTAAGCATGTAATGGAAGAAGAGGTTCGTGAAACAGCCGCAGCCGCTTTTTTCACACACGGACTTCATAAAACGAAAGATGCATCCGGAGTTCTGCTTTACATATCGGTTTTTGAAAGGCGTGTCTGGATTATGGCTGATAGCGGCATAAACAGCAAACTTCCGGAAGTCACCTGGGATAGCGTTGTGGCAGATCTGATAAAAGGATTGAAGCAGAAAAGAAATGGCGAAGTGATAGTCACAGCAATAAACCGTATCGGAGAACTTCTAATCTCGAATTTTCCGGCAAATGGCGATTCAACCAATGAACTTCCTGATCTGATAGTGGGAAAATGAACCCTAACCTGATAAAGTTATAATTTTAGCAATCGTTTTGATGAGTTTGTGATGTTTAAATATCGCTATCTGTGTCATCATCGGAAGTTTCTTCCATGACAACTTTTACATCTTCGTTTTTACAGTCAGCAGACATTATCCATGATTCTTCTCCTTCCTGTTCTTCACATTCCAGCACGACAGAAATATTTTTTTCGGAATACTTGCTGTCGGAATCTTTAAACATCAATGAAAGATTAGAGGGAATATCAAAAACATAATCCAGAGATTGAGTTACTTCAAATTCACCGTTTTTACCGGTTTTAGTTTCCGGATTACAATTTTCTCCATAATGATCGCAAACATTCACATCTATGTTTTCAAGCGGCAATGACTCCTCATTTGTTACTACTCCTGAAACTTTAATAAATACACAGTATTCTATGCCGTAAACAGTGCTGTCTGGATATTCTGTGTCACCTGTGTCACCTGTGTCACCTGTGTCACCCGTGTTGCCTGTGTTGCCTGTGTTGCCTGTGTTGCCTGTGTTGCCGTAGTCCTCATCATTTCGGTCTTTTTCAAATTCATCATATCCTATGCCATAAACACAATCAGATACATATTCCTTATCGTTTGAGTCAGCTATTTCTGAATCGGTATAATTATCTGTTTTTGTATTTCCACACGCACTGAATCCTGCTAACAGTGCAAAAACAATTGATAAAAACGAGAATAATTTTTTCATTCTTTCTCTCCTTTTAGTATCAGATCTTTATAGTGACAAAGTGAAAGTGTTTTTTCTTCATAGTTCCAAAGATGCATCGGTCCGCCTTCACACATTTTCCACTCTGAGCAGTCAGAACATTTGTCGGTTTTTTTCCAGCTTCTGTCTATGAACGGTTTAAATTTATTTTCCCAGACATCAACCAGAGAATCATTATAAATGTTTCCCTGAGATAATTTTCTGTCAATGTTCGGACAGGCGAGGATAGAGCCGTCAACCATAACTCCCGCAACATTTATTCCAGCCATGCAGAAAAAAGGTCTTGAGCGAATATCATTTTCGTAAAACGGCCCCATATATCCGTTGCAGGCATACATCAGATCGATCTCACGACGATTTCTGAGCTCTTTGATCTTTTCCATGAATTTAACATATTCATCAGGTTTAAGAAACAGATCTGGATTGTCTTTTGCTCTTCCTATCGGATCAACACCGGTCAGTCGCCATCTTTTCAATCCCATTTTTTTCAGCATTTCATAAATATCATCAAGTTCATTAAGATTTCTGCGGTTTACAACTGTCACAACATCTTTTTTATATATTTCCGGTGTTTCAAGGATCATTTTAAGAGCATTTTTAGCTTTTCTGAAACTTTTTGGATTACCTCTGAACCAGTTGTGATTTTCCTCAAGTCCGTCAATGGAAACTGTTGCTGAATGCATTCTGCTTTCTTTTGCTTTTTTTATTGTTTCTTCATCCCAGCTCAGTCCGTTTGTCACCATTCCCCAGGGAAACTCAAGGTCTATGATCTTTTTCCCAAGTTCCCATACTCCAGGATAAATTGTAGGCTCTCCGCCTGAAAGAACAATCGTGATCTTGTGAGAGTCGTATTTCTTTTTAACATCAATAAGTGTTTTCAATATGACATCGGCTGGCAAGTCGGCTGAATTATTATCTTTGTTGCAGTCACTTCCGCAGTGGACACAGCTTAAATTGCATTTCTGAGTAAGTTCAAAAAAGATAAAATTGAGCTTGCGGACCTTCTTATCAAAATAGAATTTTAAAGGGAGGAATGTTCTGTTCCTAAGCGTCTGCATGTGTAATATGTTTCAAATTACTGGTCACTGTCATCGTTTGTGTCATCTGGATAATCACTATCAATAGATTCATAAGTATCTTTGTCATCACCAGTCCATTCGTGCATTGTTAATTTAACATCATTGTTTTTACAATGCTTTAATTCACATTTAAGCGAAACTTCTGCTGTCTGTGAAGCATATTCTTTATCCGGGTCAACCAACTCTAATTTAACTTTTCCGGGAATATAATCTGCCTCCTGTTCCTGTTCAGTAAACTCAAATTTTCCTTTAGTATCAGATTTTGCCACTTGTTTGCATTCAGGATAAGAAAAAGGGCATATTTTTACATTAATATTTTCAAGTGGATCGTTCTCCTCATTTACAATAACGCCTGAAATATTATAATAAATTGAATACATAACTCCGTAAGCTGTATCTCCAAAGTCCTCAGAATCATTATGATCCTGCGTTGTGTTTGTTTGATTTCCGCACGCACTAAATCCTGCTAATAGTGCAAAAACAATTGATAAAAACGAGAACAATTTTTTCATAATTACACCTTTTTGAACATTCCGTTGAATCTAATTTACGATATTTTTATAATTTTTACAATTATTTCCAGGAAGTTATTCAATTCCTTTTATAATGAGGCATTTCTTCTGGAATGAACATTGAGATTTCGACTAAACCTGCGACTTTCCCGTCGTTATCATACCAAGGGGCCTGATAGATGAGCTTCTTTTTTCCGTTTTTCTCGATTGTATAGACATTCTTGGTGTCGTTTTCCATGAGATCTTTCATGATGTCACGAGACCTCTGCTGATGGCAGAACATGAGATTTTTACCGATAAGTGACTTTCCACCGTGTTTTTCATTGACAACTGAGGCAGCTTCGTTCATGTCAAGAATGTTGCCCTCAAGGTCCATCACTGTTATTGCGGCTCCGAATTTTTCTATCCAGCCAGTAAACATTTTCCACCTCAAAATATTGTGAATTCTATTCCTGCGGTTGATCGAAATAGTCTATCTTGATGGTTTTTGAACTGGTTATTTTCCAGGCTCCGTCGATCTTTTTAAGCTGATGGACGATATTTATCCTGTTATCCCTGAATTCTCCGCCGCTCACTTTTGAAGTTGTCTGAACAATCTCGACATCGGCTTTGTTATCCGACATTTTAAGTATACGGGTGCTTTCAATGGTGAGTTTCAAGTCATAATTCTGAAAAAGTTCAACCATCATGGCTCTGGTGTTCTCAATTTCAGGAGAAGTCGGGTCAAGTGTTCCGATGTAAGATTCAAGATCCTCTTTCTGAAAAAATTCAGCATTGTTTTTAATGAGCTGTTCAATTGCCGCTTTTTCTTTTTCCTTACTAGATGAACAGGATAATGACACAAGAACGGAAAAAATTACCGTAACGATAAAAATGTATCTCGACATTGTTTCCTCCGAAAGAAAGTTCATCCTGTTTTTACAATCTTTTTAAAAATAAAGCCACAATTTTTCTTAATAGATTAGTTGCCAATTATTTCCGGAAAGGTAAAATCGTTCTGCTTAAATATCTTTTTGACGGAGAAAATTATGAAAAAGATCATTTCAACAAGTAATGCACCTAAAGCGATCGGACCCTACAGTCAGGCAGTTGAAGCAAACGGACTTATTTTCATTTCTGGACAGCTTCCTGTTGATCCGGCAACAGGAAAGATCGTGGAGGGTGATATTTCAGCTCAGACCGATATGGTGATGAAAAATATCGGAGCTATTCTTGAAGCGGCTGGCTGCACTTTCGCCAATGTAGTGAAATCAACAGTTCTTCTTCATGATATTGCCGATTTTAAAGCCATGAACGAAGTTTACGGCAGGTATTATCCTGAAAATTCACCTGCCAGAGCCGCCTATCAGGTCGCAAATCTGCCACTGAACGCAAAAATTGAAATTGAAACGATAGCGGCAAAGAATTAATAATTCTCCGGAGATTCGATGAAGTTCACAGAGTCTGAAAGGGAAAAGCTCATTTTGCTTAATGAGGCCGAATATGGTCGCAACAGTTCATATTTTAACTGGATAACCGAAGAAGAGGGGACTGTCGCTCAAAAAGAAAGGGATGCGCTTGTTAAAGAGATAAAAGATCTTGGAGCACAATTTGAATTTTTAGGTTCAAAAGCCGATTCACGATATCTTTCAAAGGGTTGCAGGATTTGCGGAGAGGGTGGCTGGTCGTGTCTTTTCATCAACGGGATGTGTAACGCAAACTGTTTTTACTGTCCGAGCCGTCAGGATGATGCTGTTATCAAGCCGACAACAAATACACTTGAATTTGAGAGTCCTCAAAAATATGCTGATTATGTGAACTTTTTCGGTTTCAAGGGGGTAAGTTTCAGCGGAGGAGAGCCGTTCATAACATTTGACAGAACTCTTAAGTATATGAAAGAATTAAGAAAACAATGCAGTCCCGATATTTACATCTGGCTTTATACAAACGGATCGCTTGTTAACCAGGAGCAGTTGAAAATGCTTAAAGATGAAGGTCTGAACGAGATCAGATTCGATATAGGTGCTTTCGGATATTCACTTGATAAAGCTGAAATGGCGGCCCGTCACATTGAAACTGTTACCGTTGAAATTCCGCTTGCACCAGACCATTTCGAAACAGTCAGAGATCTTGTTGTACCTATGAAAAATGCAGGGATAAAGCATCTCAACCTACATCAGCTCAGGGTGACTCCTTATAATGTTAACAAAATGATGGATCGGGATTACAAGTTCGTCCACGGAACAAAAGTTACCGTTTTTGAAAGTGAGATAAATGTGCTGAAAGTTATGCTCCATTCTTTGAAGAACGGCGGAGTGCCTGTCAATTACTGCTCATTTCTTTTTAAAAGTGGTTTCCAGTCAAGCGCAGTAAGAAAAAGATATGCAAAACTGTCTGTTTTGGATAATGAATTTATCACAGCTAACGGCTATATCCGCAATATTTCTCAAAGCGGTTCATCTCTTACGGTGACATATTTCAATCCTGTTGTTTCAGGCACTGATTTTTGCAGGATAGAAAGAAAAAAGATCGCAGTTTTCAATTCAGAGAATGGATTTTCGCACAAAGACCTTCACGAAATGTCAAACTTTGAAATTATCAGGGGCGGTTTTGCAGATTATTTCTGATGTTTTGAACCAGTTCTCTTCTTTTTTCAATTGGTGTCCCGAAGAAATATGATCCCATTACTGCAATATCGGCGCCGGCTTCATAAACCTTTGAAACAGTTTCGCCATTAACTCCGCCGTCAACCGATATTTCAAAATTAAAGTTGTATTTTTCGCGGATCTCTTTCACTTTGCGTATTTTATCAGTTGCGCTTTCAATATAGCTCTGTCCGCCGAAACCGGGATTTACGCTCATGACGAGAAACAGGTCACACAGATCTCCGCAGTATTTAAGAAAACTAACGGAAGTATGCGGATTTACTGAAATTCCTGCTTTAACTCCGAGCTTTTTTATGAACTGGAGCGTGCGGTGGAGGTGAGTTTCAGTTTCAGCGTGAACGGTTATCATTTGACAACCAGCTTCAACAAAAAGAGGTGCGAACAGGGTTGGATTGCTGATCATCAAATGAGCATCAAAAGGGAGAGTTGTCACTTTCCGGATCTGTTTAACTATCATCGGACCGAAAGTGATGTTCGGTACAAAGTTTCCGTCCATGATGTCCAGATGGACAAGGTCGGCTCCGCTTTCTTCTATGGAACGGATTTCAGCTTCAAGTTTTAAAAAATCGGCCGAAAGGACTGAAGGTGCGATCTTGATCATTTTATTTTCCTCATTGCGCATATAAAAAAAGTATCTCTGTTATCGTGAATACTGCTGACGGTGTAATAGGCCTTCTCAACTTTGAAATTTGTATGCTTAAGAAGAAATTTCTGTATCTGATCGGTCGTTTCCTCTTTTGTGAAGGTACATACCGCAAAAAGGAGTGTCCCGTCCTTTTTCACATAATCTGCGGCAGTATTGAGTATTTTCCCCGCCTGTATCGACATTTTTTCAGGATCGGAGTCGTTCTTAAGCCATTTTATTTCAGGATGTCTTCTGATCGTTCCGAGTGCACTGCATGGAGCATCAATAAGCACTTTGTCAAAATATTCCTTCCATTCAGGTCGGGGAATGCCGGCGTCATGCAGTTTTACTTCTATATTGCTTTTTTTGTGTCTTACAGCCGCTTCAGTAAGCAGATTCAGACGGTGTCTGTTTATGTCGACACCGACAACTTTGCCGGTATTGCCTGTCAGATACGCTGCAAAAAGTGTTTTTCCTCCAGGTGCGGCACAGAGGTCAAGAACAGTATCACCTTTGTTTATTTCCATGTCACAGACGGCAAGCTGCGAAGATTCGTCCTGAATGAAAACACCGGCGATGTCTTTTATCATGTCATAATTTACAGCTTTGCTTGTATAGATCGCATATCTGCAGTCTTTTGTGGCAATTGCCTCAGCCCCTTTTGAAACAAGGTTTGCAATTACCTTTTCTTTTGTCTTTTCATCACCTTCGACTCTCAGAGTTATTCCAAGAGGTCTGTTAATTATCTGAAGGTATGTCTCTACCGGCTCTTCAGGCATCAGCGCTACCATTCTTCTGTACAGCCACTCGGGAACTGAATAAAATGTCTGAAGGAATTTATCGGGATCTTTTTTAAAGAACTTCTCCATATTTTCTTTTGAAGGATCAAGCCGCAGAATCTCCCTTAAAATGAAATTGACAAACCCTCCGGTCTTTTCACCACCGCATTTCTTTCCGAGTTCAGCCGCTTCATTTACAACAAGTGCCGCATCCCTGTTGTTCATGAATATTATCTGATAAAGAGAAGTCCTGATTATTGAAAGAAGCTCCGGATCTATCCTTTTTAGAGGTTTTTTGAAAGCTTTGAAGATCCAGAAATCGAGATGTTTCATATTTCTGACGGTTCCATAGACCAGTTCCGTGATGAATCTTCTCTGACTGTATTCAAAAGAGGAAAGAGAGTCGTTGAGAAGCTCGTTTATGAACAGAGACTGGTCAAGAACGGTTCTTGTAAGGGATGAAGCAGTGTAGCGGGGGTCTTTGACTCTGTTGAATGTCATCCCAGCATTTCTCCTTTCTGAGGTTTGTATCCGTTAATGAATTCAGATGCCTTGAGCGATCTTTTCCCGGCCGGTTTGAGTTCAAGTATCTTTATTCCACCGGTTTTACAGCATATTGAAAAACTCTCTTTTTCCACATCAGTTATCTCTCCGGGTTTACCTTCACAATCTTTAATATATTCTGCTTTTTCGATCATCAGAATGTTGTTCCTAAACATTGTTCTTGTCCCGGGAGAATAGTTGAACGCCCTGATCTTGTTATGGATTTTCAAAGCATTTTCACCAAAATCAATTGACAGATCATCTTTTTTAATGAGTTTCGTTTTTATCGCAACGCCCTGCTGAGGTGCTCTTTTCACATTGCTTGAGCATATGGAATCCCAGTTGTTATCCAGTATCTCTATCGAAATACCGACGAGCTTTTCAAAAAGCCGGCTGGCATTGTCATCAGGTTCTATGTTGCAATGGGCCGAAAAGATAACATCGCCTGTATCAAGCCCTTCATCCATTATCATTATCGAGGTGCCTGTTTCATCATCTCCGTTTAATATTGCAGTGTTTACAGGTGTGGCTCCACGGTATCTGGGCAGAAGAGAGAAGTGGACATTGAGCGGATAAAGTTTTGCACTGTTTAAAATGTGTGACGGAAGGATCTGCCCGAATGCAACAACAAAAATAATGTCGGGTCCGAAGTCCTTGATTATCTTATATGCTTCATCACTTTTTGCAGATTCTGTATAAACTGGAATTCCGAGTTCGAGAGCTCTTTTCTTGACATGTGTGGGTTCAAGTGCCTTACCCCTTTTTCTTATTTTATCTTTCTGGGTGAATACTATCATGTCTGTGTTTTTTGAAGCAAGGAAGTTCAGAAAAGGGACGGAGATCTCAGGGCTTCCCATAAAGAGCGTTTTCAATTTCATCTCCGTTGTTTTTTATATTCTGGAGGTATTTTCTGACTTTTTTAATAGCGATACTTTTTTTAAGATTGCTTATCCTGTCAATGAAAAGAACCCCTTCAAGATGGTCATACTCATGCTGAATGGCAATTGCAGTAAGCCCGGATGCCTCAAGAGTTCTTTCAACACCTTCAATATCGGTGTATTTAAGAGTTATTTCTGCCGCCCTTTCAACTTCCGCATGGTATCCCGGAACGCTCAGACACCCTTCTGAAATGGATGTCTGTCCATTTCTTTCAATTATCTGAGGATTTATGAAGGCAACGGGGAAAAAGGGTTCCTCTTTGTTTTTCTTTTCTTCATCAGGAAGAGATGAAAAGTCGATGTAACCCTTATCGATGATGAATATTCTGAGTGAAACTCCGATCTGAGGTGCTGCAAGTCCAAGTCCGCTTGCTGTTTTCATCGTTTCAGCCATATCATTAATAAGTGTCCGGATAGATTCGTTTATCTCTTTTACCGGTTCGGTCTTTTTTCTTAATACCTGATCGCCTGCCGTATTTATATGAAGCAATGTCATTTCTCCTCCTTTTCAAGGAAACGATTCAACGCAAATTATAAAGAAAATCTAATAACTTCCAAGAAAATAATTGCATTTAAATGAGAAATAAATTGAAAAACAGAGATATTTCAATAGAATACTGTTGATTTTATTTTACTGTTTTTTGAGGCGGATATGAAAAAGTTCCTGCTTATCAATATTTTTGCTGTTGCGATGATTGCCGGTCTTATAAGTTGCGGGTCTGAAGAGCCGCCCGAACAGACAGAGACGCCGTGCAAAACTACCGCAGATTGTATCAGGAGTCAGTACTGTGATCTTGAAAATCCTAAAGAAGATCTGAATACCGGCACACTTTCATATTTCTGTAAGGACAGGGTACAGTGCCTCAAGGAATCTGACTGTCCGATGAACTGGAGATGTCTGATAGAAGAAGGTTTC
>Ga0116183_1001692_pt1 | contig 24706 bp, 30 predicted proteins | sample AD_UKC078_MetaG_FD_89753 | JGI IMG/M metagenome (GOLD analysis project Ga0116183, IMG submission 89753) | Active sludge microbial communities of municipal wastewater-treating anaerobic digesters from USA - AD_UKC078_MetaG | ecosystem: Engineered > Bioreactor > Anaerobic > Digestate | place: USA... | reverse complement strand
GTATGTCACTCAATACACCGCCCCAGTGGTCCAACATCTCAGGGTTGATGGCGTACTCGAAGAACTCCACCAAAAGAGAAATGTAGATGACCGCTCGGAATATCTTATATGCGCCTTGCAGTTCTTTGCTTTCTTCCATGTTGTTTGCTTTTAATTATTCAGAGAGATTATAGCCCTTGCTTTATGCGAGGCATTCTTGGGAGTTTCCTGCATGGCTCCACTGCTGAGTGAATAGAGCCATGCTTTGACTAAATCTTGGTCTTGCACTTCGGTGGAGGTCCAATACCAACAATCATCGGGATTATCGGGGATGGGGTCACCACCGCATTTCACGATATAGGGATTGACAATATCTTTGGCAGCATAGAGCAGGCGCATTTGTGCAACAGAAGGTATGTAGGCACTCTGACCATAGGCCCAAATGGCAAAGACACTATTGGCCAAAGGTGATCCGACTTCCTTCCCTTCATACATCTTGTAGGTATTGAGGTTGCCATCATGAGCTGTGAGGTCGACAGATGTTCCTTGAGCACAACCCAAGCTATCTGCAAATGCGACAGGCTCGATGTCCCATAGATATACGGCATAGCCGGTACCTTCCACGTCTTCACCTTGCTGGGTATTGAACACTACAGCAATAGCCTGCTTCTTTTCTGCTTCGTACTGAGAGAATGGAACGACCTTGCCATCGGTACAAAGGATATGGCAGGGCTTAATGGTTGTATCAGGAAAATCCTGATGGGCATCGCAAGCTGTCATTAACAAGGATGCAAATGCCAGCAATAAGAATGTGATATGCTTCATTATCGTTTTACTTTAGAGGTAGTTTCACTCCGAGGACAATTCCAGTACGGAATAAGTCCTCGCCTTTAATCATCACGTCTGACTTCACTTGCCAAAATAGCTGTACGCCTGAACGAAGTGCATAGTTGTGTTCATAGCCCACATGCAAACCGCCAAGGAAGTCATGGGTGTCGCTTCCGGCTGATGCGCCCAATCGGAGGTTTCCATGGTGGTTGCGTCCTCTAACAACACAAGGTTTATAAGCCACTCCCACACCATACGAGCGATGATTTCTCCAGAAACTGTCTGGGCAGATGTGCTTGCATGAAGCACATTCATCCCATTTCAGATAGACATTGCCAAAGAACTCCCAAGCGTTATGATACTTGGTTTCATGCTCATAAGCAAGGGTTACATCCCAACCATTTTCATAGAGCAGGCCAGTGCCTAATGACACACGTCCGCTACCACTTTGAGCGAAAGCTGATACACTTAGTATGATAGTACATACTACGGTTAGTAAATACTTTCTCATAAGACTATTCCTCCTCTAACAATACAGCGTTAAATGAATCGGCAGACAAAATATCCTCATAATCAATGCTAAGAAGAATGTTTCTACCTGATATTTGCTTCTCCGACATTTCGATGGTAAGCACCTTGTCATTAGGGAAGGTCATCTTCTTCAAGACGATAACATTGCGGTAGCCATGCTTAAACGACTTGGTTTCTTCCAGACTCATCACAGGGTTCAGCTCAATCACTTGCGCATTGGTAGCCTTAGATAGTTTCTTGTCTGAAAGCTTCACCCTTACTTGGTCTATGTCAAAGCGAATATTGGTACGGTTTTCTATCGAGTAGTCAATGAAGAAGTAATCACCAGCGGAGTAGATATTGTTAAGTCGCATCACCATGCGGTGCTGTTTGGTACTCACATTTCGGATTTTGGCCGGAGAGTTCCATATCTGGCGAGCAAACCTTGTCATCTCTTCTGTAGACATACTGACGGCAGGGTTGTTGTAAGGTACCATCTCCTGACGCTGCACTTCTTTGTCCGTAACCGCCTCTTGTAGGCGAGTGGTGTAGAGCAAAGCATATTGAGTGCGGTAGCGTTCTGTTACGATGGTCACAATAGCCAACACTTGACCATCCACATAAAGGCTGTCTTTGGGTTTTAAGCGGATGGTATTGTTCATAGGCTGGTCACCCACAACTTTATCTGTAGAAATATCTACAAAGCGAATTGGCTCTGTAGCGGTGATGACGGTAGTCACTTGCTCATTGACAGTGAGCTGTTCCATTTCCTCGTAGGTCTGCTGGGCCATCGAGGGGAAGATGGAAAGTGCGCCAACCATAAGGGCGCAGAGAGTTTTTTGGATGTACATATTCTTGTTCTTTTGAATGACTAAATGAGATTACTGATTATTCTTTTGCTGGCCATTGATGAGATACACAAAGGTGCCGTACTTCAACTTTACCTTGTTCTTCTTTATGGCTTTGCCGATGGCATTGCTTGTCTTTTGGTAAGCATTGCTTACAGCCTGCATTCCCCATTGTGAGAAACTACTTCCTGTTCCAGTGGTATTCATATCCATGGTGCTGGACATGGCTCCACTGGCAACATCCTTGGTGGTTTCGCGGAAGCTACTACTGGGGACATATAAGCCTTCTAAACCATCGGTATCATAGATGGAGAGATTGATTTTCACCAATTCGTCATCTACCAACAGGCTTTTTACATTGCCCTTGACACGCTGAGAACCGAAACCGCTCATGGTGGCATAGAGGTAAGAACCTTTGCGCACTACGGTTTCACCAATCTCAATATCATCGAGCAGGCGCAAGCGAACACGTGAACCATCAACAGCTTTTACGTTCTCATCAATGATGGCCTTAATAAGATTGGGTTCTTTCTCATTTTCGGTCAGGGTATTGAAGTAGTCGGAAGAGGTCTTCACCTTCTTCACAACTTCACTGGGCTTTTCGGCATCAGATAGTCCCTTTACAGCCTTGTCGTTAATCTCAATCTTGCCCTTCATTTCGACTTTGCCATCGGACTCTGGGCTACCATCGGATTTTCCACTATCAGGTTCCAACCCTTTCTTTAGGCGAGCTTCAGCCAACGCTTTCTGGAGTTCGGCAAGAGCTTGACGGTCTCTTTCTCTGGCGTCGGCTTCTTGTAGTTCCTTATCTTGCAGGGATGCACTTTGGGCTGCTTCTTTATCCAGCATTTCTAATTCGGCATCGGAGTATTTTGATTCGTATGCTTCCTTTTCATCTTGATTGTTTCTATCGATGTTACTGATGGCACTATGGTCTTCAATCTTTCCGTATGATTTGACCATACTTTCGTAGCGGCCTCCAATGCCGTCACCTCCCTTAATCTGAGCTTCAGGAAGGTCTGAGTTCAGATATTCGGTGGTTTGGAGGTTGGCAGCTGGCTTGTCCTCAATCTTCGTATCGAACATATCAAAGACAAAATAGGCGGTGCCAATCACTGGAAGATATACGATGAGCGGCAGCATGTATTTAGGCTGTCGAAAATTGATTTTATCTGTCAGCTTCATTGTTGTTTCGTTTTAGGGTTATCACTCTTGTTGATAGGCGTTACCAGTCGATTGTGGCGAGCTTTCAAAACAGAGTCTTGAAGCTCGGTGGCTGTGCGAGGCCCTTCACTTCGATTGTACACCTTCACGATGCGGAAAATGTTGAAACCAAAACTGAATGCCACAAAACTGAAAACAATAACCAGGAACAGCGTACGGTGGATGTCTGCAAACTTTTGCACCTTGGCTGCTGCCTTGTCGATGCGCAATGTTTTGGCGAACTTGCGTCCAGCCGCCACATCACGCTCGTAGCGTTCTTTATACTTCGGATCATCCTTGTCAGGCATCTTTTCTCCGAAGAGCATTTTCTTGAATCCTTTCATATACGTACCTTTTAATAGTTAGCTTTCGTTTTCTGATTGACATCCTTATTGAGAAGTGTGCGCCAGTTGACGATAAGTAATCCATGAGGATTGTTGTCTGTGCGAGGCACACGTTTCAACTGACCGGCAGTGACCAATTCACGAGTGAGGATGCTGGTACGTCGCTCGATGCGTTGACGGCCATAATAGGTAAACTCCATCTTTTCTTCATTGAATTTGATGCTGTCACAGAAGATGGAGAACACAGCACTAGTTCCCATGATGTTCGAGTAGAAACCTTTTTCCTTCAAAGTGTTGTACTGGGCCAAACCTGTTTCATCCACGAGATACATGGCTTTCTCCATGGTGTACTTGATGTATTTGTCGTCAGGAGCCAGCGTGAAGAAGAGGTGGTGGAAGCGTTCGATGTGACTCTTTGCTTCAATATCCAATGTCTCTTCCATGGTGGTTCGCTGCACTAAGATGGGCACATTGCCATCCAATACATAGATTTTGTTTTGGGCATCAACCACCATGCTTCTTGCTGTCCAAATGCTGGAGATACTGATGAGTATGCACCCCACAAGGAACATCGAGCAGATGATGGTGACGAGCTTAATCTTGTTTTCGAGATTCTTAATTACCATATTGCGTTATTATTTGATTATTACTTCATCAAAGATGTCATGGCTCCTGTAGCCGACATCTTCGCTTGTTGGGCTACGCCTTCACCAAAGTTTCGGGTTGAGAAAGCTGTATCTCCTTCGGGAATCATCCATGCGGCCAAGTCTGGAACCAAGTTCAAACACTTCAAGGCAACGATACTTGCGGCCATTAAATAGCCTGCTGAGAAGAACGAGTTCTGCAGGTAAGCAGCCATCGTTTGTTCAGACACTGTTATCGCTGTCAAATTCTCTACTTGAATGCAGAGAACTATATCAAAGAGGAGCAAGACATAAAAGCCCACGAAGTAGAGCATCGCGCCATAGAAATGCACTGTCAGATAGCGCGTGAGCCATTTCGCCCAAGAACTTTCCCACTTTGGTAAGAGTGAGAACGCCCATTGGATTGGACCGAAGATGGTAAGCATACCCAACAAGATTTGCTGACAGTAAATCGTAGCCCATTAGCCTATATATAGAAAATAAGGGAAAATAAAAGTATTGAAAATCTTATTAAGTATTGATTATTAATGTATTATGAAAATACAATGATTTCTGTTGTATTCCTTAAAAATCTCTATTATTCGCCATTTTTGTTACCGAAAACGATACTCATTTTCGGATTATTTCGTATCTTTGTATATGGATATAAATCACTAACAAACAATGGGAAGAAAAAAGAAATCATTGATAGAGAAATCCCCGTTCAAGTTGCGTCGTCGCAAACTGGCAGACGGACGTTTATCCCTGTTTCTTGACCGCAGTGTGGACGGCGGTCATGAGTACGAGTTCCTGCAACTCTACCTCATGCCGGAAACATCCGCCAAAGTAAAGCGGCAAAACGCACAGATACTCCGCAAGGCGGAAGATATTCAGCGTGAACGGACAGAAGCCCTGCTCAAAGCGAAGGTGGAAGCAGTGCCGGAAAACAAATCTTCCGACATGTTGTTGTCAGACTGGCTGGCCATTGTCCGCAAAAACCACGAGCACCGGGGAGCGCGTGACCTGAACGGTATAGACAACGCCCGCAAGAACCTGTTGAAGTTCCGTGCGGATGCCAGGCTCCGTGATTTGGACAAACAGTTCTACCTTGATTATATCGACTGGCTTCGTTCTTCTTGCAAGACCGCATGGGGCAAGCCGGTTTCTCCCAAGACGGCTCATTCCTATTATACCACCTTGCGTACCGCATTGAACGAGGCTGTACGTGAGAAATTGATTGAATCGAACCCTTGGTACAAACTGGAGATGACCGAAAAAATCAAGGTGCCCGAAAGCAAACGGGATTTTCTGACCATCGAGGAAATAAAGAAGATGATTGCCACGCCATTCTTCAACGAGCATGTACGGCAGGCATACCTGTTCTCCTGTTTTTGCGGCCTTCGCATCAGTGATATACGGAAATTACGCTGGCGTGACATCTCCATATCAGGCGGGCAATGGCTCGTGTCGGTGGTGATGACAAAAACCACCAACCCCGTTTATATCCCCCTTTCGTCCCAAGCCGTAAAGTGGCTGCCGGAACGCAAGGACTGTGCGCCCGAAGACCTTGTTTTCGGCGGCCTTCCCAATGCAGGCAATCTCTGTATCAGCCTCAAGAACTGGGCTGATAAGGCCGGGGTAAAGAAGAACGTGACATTCCACACGGCCAGACATTCATGCGCGGTACTGTTGCTGACACTCGGGGCGGACATCTATACCGTTTCCAAGATTCTCGGGCACCGTTCCGTGCGTGCCACGCAGGTTTACGCGAAAATTGTGGACAAGAAAAAGGACGATGCGATCGCCTTGGTTGACAACGCATTCTAAATACATTATTATATATGGCAACAACAAGGAAACCAACCAGACTCAAGGAACCGGTAAAGGTGCGCACGAAGAAGCTCGCCGACGGCTCGGAATCCTATTATCTCGACATCTATGTTGACGGGAAGCGTAGTTACGAGTTTCTGAAGCTGTACCTGCTTCCCGAAATCAATCCCATGGTCAAGGAACAGAACCGTGCCACCAAAGCGGCGATAGAGGCCATCAAGTCAAAACGCATTATCGAACTGACCCACTCGAAGGCCGGGCTGAAAAAGACATCCGTCCGTTCCAAAATGCTACTGGACGACTGGATGGAAACCTACCTTGCCGAACAGGAACGAAAAGGCGCAAGAGGGGGGAAACTGTTACGGACGGTCTGCCGGTTGCTTCCCCTTTACAGGAAAAAGGTGAAGATGGGGGAGATTGACAAGGAATGGTGTCTGGGCTTCATAGACTGGCTTCAGCATACCTACAAGACCCGGTGGGGCAACCCGCTTTCCCCAAAGAGTGCGGCGGATTACGTGGGTTACTTTTCCACCGCGCTTAATGCCGCCGTCCGTGCCGAAGTCATCCCGGAAAATCCGATAATGACACTTGCACCCACGGAACGTATCAAAGTACCGGAATCCAAACGTGAATACCTGACCATTGACGAGATAAAAGCCCTGATTGACACGGAATGCCCCCGTGAGGATGTGAAGCGTGCCTATCTTTTCTCCTGCTACTGCGGTTTGCGGTTGAGCGACATCTACGCTTTGCGTTGGAAGGACATCTTTCTGGACGGGGAACAATACCGGGTATCGACCGTGATGCAGAAGACCACTACGCCGATTTACCTGCCGCTTTCCCGCCATGCCGTCCGCTGGCTGCCCGAGAGGGACGGCGAAGGGGATGAATTGAAAATCTTTGCCGGACTGCCTGCCGAACCCAATATAAACAAGGTGCTGGCCAAATGGGCGGTGGCAGCGGGGATAACCAAAAAAATCACCTACCATACCAGCCGCCATTCGTTCGCAACGATGATGCTGACGCTTGGTGCAGACCTTTATACCACCAGCAAACTACTCGGCCATTCCAACGTGAAGACCACCCAAATCTATGCAAAGATAGTGGACAGCAAGAAAGTTGAAGCGGTCAATCTGGTGGATAGCGTTTTTGATTGACAACTTTTTATGCACGAAATATTATCTCAGAAGACTTTGTTTAAGCAATGGTGGTAATACTTCGTGTCAAACTTGTTGTCACCGCATCAGTCTACTTTTTTAAGCTGGTACAGTAGAAAATGAACAAATTGAGAATACCGCCTATTCTAATCGGTAAGATTTTGAGATTAGTGGAATTTTTCTATAAAAACAATTTGAGATTAGCGTAAAATACATTACCTTTGTTCTCTATTAAAGACAGTTATATGATATTCAAAAGAAAAATATACGAGGAGCTGCTGCAATGGAAGCGGACGGATGAAGGCAGGACAGCCGTATTGATACAGGGCGCAAGACGTGTTGGAAAGTCCACCATAGCCGAAAAGTTTGCGGCCAATGAATACGAGACCTACATACTGGTGGATTTTGCTGCCTGTTCTACAGAAATCCGGGACTTGTTCAATGACGTGTCCGACTTGAACCGTATTTTCATGCGCTTGCAACTTGAATACGGAACCGAATTGAAAGAGCGAAAGTCTGCCATCATTTTTGATGAGGTCCAGCTTGCGCCAAAGGCAAGGCAGGCTATCAAGTATCTCGTGAAAGACGGCAGGTACGATTATATAGAAACCGGATCGCTTATATCCATACGCAAGAATGTCAAGAATATCCTGATTCCGAGTGAGGAAGTGAAGCTCCATATGTACCCGATGGACTACGAGGAGTTCAAGTGGGCGTTAGGAGACACGGCCACGATAAAGTTGCTTCAAAACTGTTTTAACGGCAGGACATCATTGGGAGATGCCACAAACCGTAAACTGATGCGTGACTTCCGTTTGTATATGCTTGTCGGAGGTATGCCGCAAGCTGTTTCCGCCTATCTTGAAACCAATAATTTGGAAAAGGTTGACAGCGTGAAACGGTCTATCATCACTTTGTATGAAGATGATTTCAACAAGATAGACCAGAGCGGAAACATTTCCAAAATGTTCCGTCAAATCCCCGCACAGCTGACAAGCAATGCCAACAGATACCTGACCTGGAGAGCAACTGACGGCACACGCAATTCAAATCTGGCAGAACTTATATCCGAAATGAAGGAGTCAATGGTGGTCAATATGGCTTACCATGCCAATGACCCAAGCGCGGGAATGGCTTTGCACCAAGCCCCGGACAAATACAAGATGTTCGTAGGGGACACAGGCCTATTCGTTACCCTCGCATTTTGGGACAAGAAGTTTACCGACAACACGATTTACCACAAACTGTTCAGTGACAAGTTGAACGCGGATCTCGGATATGTCTATGAAAATGTCATCGCACAGATGTTGAAAGCCGCCGGGCATGAATTGTATTATTACACGTTTCCCACTGACAGCGGAAAGCACAACTACGAGGTGGATTTCCTTATCGCAGATGAAGACAAGGTAAGCCCTGTCGAGGTAAAATCTTCCGGTTACAAGGCACACGCTTCGTTGGATGCTTTCTGTGGAAAATTTTCGGCGCGGATAAAGAACAAATATCTGATTTACACAAAAGACATGCGCAAAGAAGCCGATATGCTGTACATGCCTGTATATATGACAATGTTTCTATGATTATGGACACCATGCTACAAAATATTCCACAACGGCTGCACGAAGTGAACACGCTTCTCGCCACTTGCCGGCAAGGTGTTTTTTCCTTTGGAGAAGCCCTGCCGTTATCCCTGTTCTACCGTGATTTCAGCGACACGAACCTTCTTGTCAAGGAGGCGGTCTGTCTGGTAAAGGAGAATCCCGGAAGGCTTCTGGATTTTTCCTCTTCCCTGCTTTTGGAAACCGAAACCTACCTGTCCCTTGACAGGACACCGTTGCAGGCGGTGGACTTTGAATCTCTTTTCGGGGAACATCTCAAACCTTTTGAACACCGCCACGAGGAAGCGAAAGCAACCGCCACCGGACTCTGGCGCGAGTATTCTTCAACGAGCAACCGGCTGGACTTCCTGCCTCTGGATGCGGAAGAATACAGCCTGCTCGATGCGGAATGCAGTGCGGCAAAGGCGAAGTATGACGAAGCCCATGCGCACGCGCACCATTTATACAAGGAGTGGATGCAGGAACGCGACCGGTATTTTTGCGTGCACTGTTTCAAGCCGATGTTCCTTGATGTGCTGGTGGAACGCCTGAAAGGAATCGCCGGAAGTATCATTTCCGATATCAACAAGATGCAGGAGGACAAGCCATGACCGGAACAGAGCTGCTGCAAGAGACATCCGGGTGTATCGACATCGTTGATCTCGCCCTGTGCCTGTTCATCCACGAGGTGTGCAACGATTGCCAGTTTGAACACGTGTCAGGCAGCGACTTCGCGTACTTCATGAACCTGAAGCTCACCGGACGCGCTGTCGCGGTACGCCCGAAAGAGAACCTGCGCGTCTGCTACATGGTGTTCTCCGTTTCGCAGACCATCAGGCCGCGCGAGCGTGGAAAACTTTGGGCGGAAGAGTTCCTCAAACGTTGTGGCATATCCAAGTCCTACTACGACAAGCACCGTGGCGACGTGTGCGGCAAAGGCACGACAAAGGAGAACCGGAATTTCCGGGAATCCATTGACAAGGCCGTCGAAAGCGCGAAGCGGCTGAAGCTGCGCCCCATGGCCGCCCGCCAATTCCCCATTTGAGATAAGGTCTTTCCATCATGGCAGTGCGCCATACTGTTGAATATCAGCAGTATGGCGCATTTCTTTTCCATGCACTTTCCCCATCTGTTCCCCATTGGCCCACCTTGGGGTAAACTTAACTTTGCATCGGAAACAGAAGAAAACAAAAGGCTGACAAACAGCATTTTCCGGTTTTTCCGAAAGGACAAGGAACAATTTTAAAACGAACGTATATGGAAAAAGAACGGAATCTGATGACCACCACGGAAGCGGCACGGTATCTCGGGCTGAAGCCCAGCTATCTCTATAAGATGATGATGCGCCGCGCAATCCCTTACTACAAGCCGGGCGGCAAGCTGTGTTACTTCGCCAAAGAAGACCTCGACGCGTGGCTGAAACGGGTACGGGTGAAATCACAGGGCGAAATTGACAGCGAGGCCTCCCGCTATCTGGTGGCACGTGAGAAAAACAAATGATTTATTGACCTATTAAACCAAAAATGTAAATGAACAATTTGACAAACATGGAACCGGGCAGCCAAGCCGCCACGGTTCAGGATCCAACGAACAAGGAACCGAGAAAAAAGGAATGCAGGTCCGCCATTGGCGCGAAAGCCCAGACCATTCTGGAATTTCTTCGTGCCTGTTCCCCCTACGAGGCCGATTCCATCCGGGTAATGGTCGGCTATGGAATGGGGAAAGGTGACATCGGCACGATTGAAGCGACCGACATGCTGGCCGTCAACCGCTTCCTTAACCACGGTCTTACCAAGGAAAACGGGACAAGTAACGAAACCGTGATGAGACGCCGTCAGGAGCGTGCGCAAAAACTCATGGAAGCGGTCAAGGGATTTGTGGATATAAGCCAGCTTTGCCGTATCAGTGTCGCGCTGATGAAAATCTCATCCGATTTCAAGGCGGTGGAGGATGCACGGCAGCACCTGCAATCCCAATCCACTGCTAACGGGAACAGAAACTGATGGCAAACCGGAACGGGGTACCGGACGGGCAAGGAAGCTCCCACACGTGACATTTTATTGAAACTGTTGCAGGATGTTCCGGTACTCCATTCCCTTATTTTTTACTGAATGATGCAAGAAAACAGGAGGAACAAGGAACCATTTGCTTTGCAAAAGCCACAGGGATTCCGGACAATCCGTTTCCATTTTACCGCAGAGGCCATTGAATGGCTTGCAAGGGCAATGAAAGACAACGGCGGCAACACCGTCAGCAACCATGCACTCTTTTATGACCTGCTCTCACGGATGCGACTGACATCCGGCAGGGATGATTCTTTCCGCAGGCCGCAGGAGTTGCAGGCCGGGCAGTTGCAACTCTCGGAAACCGGCCTCGCGGAGGAATGGAACATAGGAAGAAAAAAAGTCCGCAACCTGCTCGTCACAATGGAAAAGCTGGGCTTGATAGCGGTAAACGCTTCCAAAGTGGCCTCTGTCGCCTCCGTGACCTGCATCGAGGGCTGGACGGACACGCGGGGCAACTATGTCAGCCTCTCCTTCGCTACCGTCCCGAATGGCACTTGAATAGCTTTTGAACGGTATTCTATCCGGCAGTGGAGGCACGCCGCAGGAGAACTGAAAACGTCTTTCAGTTTCAAGATATGCCGATGTATTACACTCCCTGGCGGTCATTCCATACACGGCACTCTTGCCATTGTCCAATATTGGACAATGGGGAACGTCGCTCGCAGGCTCGCACCGTAATCTGCCTTTTGTATCACTTTTATCCCTCTTTTTTATGAATACGAAACAGAAAACAACCCGGCATGATGAAGAGTCCGGGATTCCTGAAAGCAAACGGGAAAGGCGTGACTCGACCATCTCATTCCGTGTCAGCAAAACACAACGGGAATATATTGGACGGCTGGCCGACAGGTGCGGCATGACAATCAGTGACTATGTATTGGCCCGGTCATACAATTACAGGCCGAAAGAGCGCATGACCCCAAGACAAGAGTTGATACGTGACGAACTCATCATAGCTCGAAGCGACTATGCCAGATACACGTCCATGCTCAACGCCATGCCGCAGGATGAACGTCGGGCGATGTTCCGCAATCAAACCTGGATGGTCGGTGCGCTGCAACTGCTCGGCAGGACTGCGGAAGCCATCACAAAAATCATAGACCGCTATTTCGCACCGAACCAAATTCCCGAAAACCCCAAAATACAGGAACAGACAGAAACCAAAGAAAATACATGATAGGCAAGGCAAAATCCATAAGTCACGGAATAAACGCCCTCCGATACATCACCGGAGAGTCGAGAAACAAGAAACATCCCGAACTGATATACCACATCAAGGACAACCTGCTTCCGTGCAGACTCGATGCGCAGGGCGTATGGGACATGATAAAAGCCCATGCGCCGACGGGCAAGAACATGATCCGCATTGAAATCAGCCCGGCAAAAGAACACACGGAACATTTCACCCTGAAAGACTGGGAAAGGCTGTGGGACGATTTTGTCCGTGAATTTGACAGCATGGAGTTTAAGGACAGACATGGCAACGTGTATTCACACAGGACAAACCTTGCCGGAAGCATCTATTCCGTAAGTTTGCATCTGGAATCGAAGAGCGGCATTCCCCACCTGCACGCTGCGGTCTGCCGCAAGGACAAGGACGGCAAAACCAACAACGACCACAACATACATCTCCGCGCACAGTATGCCGCGGAGCGTATAGCCCGGAAACGGGGCTGGACGACAGCAGCGGAAATCCGCAGGACAAACGCCGACGAGGTTACCCGGGTACTTACGGGTATCCTGCGTTCCATGCCGTCATGGTCATGGAACGATTATGTTGCGAGGGTGCGGAAAAAGGGTTATACGCTCGAAGAACGGCGTGACAAGAAAGATGCGTTGCGGGGCTATACGGTCGGTATCGGAGACATTATCTACAAGGCTTCGGAACTTGGCAAAGGCCGCACCCTGATGGCATCAAAGATTGAAACGACGTGGAATAGACTTCACAACCGGTCCGTGACAGAGTTTAAGCAGGAAGGAAACAAGATTCCGACACAAACTGCAACGCGTTCCGATGCAGACTTGAAAACAACCGGAGACAGACTTGTTGCAGATTATTCTTCATGGCACGACGGAACATCAAGGTATGAACTTACACAGGATGGCAGGGATTACAGGTTCTATATTCCCAACAATGTCATGCAACTGTTTGATGATGAGTTCGACTACCGGGAAACAGCAAACCACAAGGAGCTTACAGACTATGCAGTGGCTCTGTTTGTCGGCATGATGAATGTCCCAGCTGTCCCGCCGGGTGGCGGAGGCGGCACTTCCAGCGACCTGCCTTGGGGACGGAAAGAGGACGAGGACGAAATGGAACGTGCCCGACGTTGTGCCCGTGCAGCCATCGCGAAACATAGCAGACAACCTAAAACATCACGCAAACGATAGAATGGAACTTTATGACAGGCAGAAAATACGATTACAGCAATGAACTGGCGCAGGATACGCCACAGAGTGAGAACGATGAACGTAAGGCGGAAGCACGAACCCGACGACTTGAAGAACGCAGTACTGCATTGGCTGACGAGTTCCGTGACCTGAAACCGGAAATCGGCAGGGCTTACAACCTTCTGCAAAAACTTGTCAGTCAGACAGGCGCATTCGCCACCACCATGCTCAACTTGCATAACCTGCTCAAAAACGATTTGCCGCTCCGTTTTTCGGAAGAGGACAGGAAAATGTTGCAGGATGAGTTGAACAGTATCGCCAGAAAAGCCGCCGGGGAGATCCGTAAGAACGAGAAACGGGTCTCAATACCGCAGGCGGTTTTCTCGTGCATGGTTATATTACTGATACTACTTTCCGTATTCTTTGCTTTGGTCATTTTTGCCAATCGGAAATTGATTCATTCCGACATACTGACCGAACTGGTGTTTTTATATTCCATACTCATTGTTCTGACTCTTGCTGCCGTTGCCTATACATTTTATAGACAGAAACATTAAAAAAGTACAGTTATGGCAACAGTAAAATTAAAATTCCGCCCGTCAACGGTCGCAGACCGTCCGGGCACTATCGTCTATTTTATAACTCACCGCCGTATCGTCAGGCAGATCACAACGGAATACAAGGTATTTCCCGATGAATGGGATGAAAAAATGTTAAAACTTGTAATCACGCCCGACAACGAACGTGCAGAATTTGTCCGGACAATTGCACAGAGAATCCATCGGGACATGGAAAAACTAAACGGAATTATAGAAAAATTCGATCGTAGTCGGCATGGGTATTTGTCCGAAGATATAATTACGGAGTTCAGGAACACTGCAAACGAGAATACACTTTTCAGATTCATGGAGGATGTCATCGGACGGTTGCGCCAATTGAAACACACCGGTACGGCGAAGAACTATCTTGCCGCACTCGGCAGTTTCAAAAGATTTCGGGATAATGAAGACATTGCATTGAACGCGATAGACCAGATTACGATGGAAGATTATCAGGCATATCTGAAATCGATCGGCCTGTCTGCTAATTCCGTTTCCTTTTATATGCGCATTCTTCGGGCTGTCTATAACCGTGCGGTTGAACAGGAGTTGACCAGGAATCGCAAGCCTTTTCGTACGGTGTTCACCGGAACAGAGAGAACCCTCAAACGGGCAATTTCAATCAACGACATCAAACACATCAAGAATCTTGACCTGTCTTTTAAGCCCAACATCGAATTTGCCCGTGACATATTCCTGTTTTTATTCTTTTGCAGGGGTATGTCTTTTATAGATGCAGTATTCCTGAAGAAGACGGACATTCAAAATGGAGTGCTGACCTATCGGAGGCATAAGACAAATCAAGTGCTTCACATCAAAATCATAAAACCTATCAAGGAACTGATTGACCGTTATTCGAGTAATGATTCTCCTTATTTGCTTCCTATTATAAACTGTTCGGTCAGCGATGAGCGCAAACAATACGAAACAGCCTTACGCCGTATTAACAACAACTTGAAAATCATCGCCGACATGGTGAAACTGCCGGTTACGCTTACAACATATGTCACTCGTCACACTTGGGCGACAATAGCCAAATCGAAAAATGTGCCTATCAATGTCATTTCAGATGCACTTGGGCATGATTCTATCGCCACCACACAGATCTATCTTGCTTCGATAGATGCATCTGTGATTGATCGAGTTAATGACCTGATAATAAAAGATTTATAAAGAAAAATATGTTATACAAAAATATCCGTTTTCTTGTAAGAAACGGATATTTTGTTTAATACATTGATATACAGTGAAATATAAGCTATTTAATAATAAAATGTAGATTAAATACATGTTTTTAGACACTAGTGTCCCATTAAAAATGGGACGTTATTAATAATTAAATAAACTTGGCCCATTTGGTCCAAATCGTTCTTTGTCATTTTGAAATTTAGTTTTATCAAAGAGGTCTCGAAGAAGAGTTTTATCAGTCAATGAAATGCTTAATATTTGAAGAACTTCGTATGTACTTCTATCCAGTTGCATATCGTGTTGAACGATTGCCACCAGGCAGTATGTACATATTGCTGAATAGATTTGAACGCGGACAGCATTTTCGGTAGTACCCCAAAACTTCTTGATTTTGAGGTGCTGCTTCAGCCATTTGAAGAACAACTCTACTTGCCAGCGGTTCTTGTAAAGTTCAGCCACCTGAAGAGCGGAAATGTGCATCGCATTGGTTAGAAATACAAACTCTCGTTTTTGTTCTTCATCCCAGTATCTTACAAGCCGGAACTGCTCGGGATAGTATTGCTTGGGATAAAAACCAATCAATTCAATTGTCACATCGGAAAGTACATTCTTGGGGAGTCTGCGTTTCCATTTGATAGATTTGTATTGCAGGTTTTTCTTTGCCCTGACAACGAAGAATGCGTCAATCTGATGAACCTTATACAACATCTTAAAATTGTTATAAGCCCGGTCAAAGATGTAGTAAGAGCCAGATTCATAGGGGATTTCTTTCATTGCCTTTGAATCGTGTACTGCCGCTTCAGTGATATGAATGAATGCAGGTATCTGTGTTTCCACATCGTATAATGTATGTACTTTGATGCCACCTTTTTTCTTGCGGAATTTTGCCCACCAGAATACGGCCAGACACAAATCAATGGTGGTCGAATCGAAGGCATAGATGTTCCCTCCGAGTTTAAAGATTTCCGTGGCTCGCTTTTGTCTTGCTTCGTTTATCAGGTAGTAGGCATACTCTTCAAAGATGTGATAGTCTCTATCTTGATTGGCTCTTGCCAGAGATGATCTTGATACATTCCTTCCTATTCCTAAATGATAACATTTAGAGTGATGGGCATCAAGAGCGATAATCAAATCTCTCAAACTTTCACGATTGGAGAGTTGCCCGAACATCAAAGAAAGTAGTTGATTCCAGCAAGTGAAATGCTTTACATATTTGTCGCCATCATGCTTGCGAACGATGTAGTTGAACTTGTTTCTATCTAAGAATACTATCAGTTGAGAGAAAACGAATTTATCCTTATGCATATGTAGGCCTGTTTTAGACCGCAAAGATGAGAATTGAAATCCGTTGAATCGAAAAACCTCTGTAACTAACTAAATTTCAAATATTTCAAAGAGCTATTTTAGATTTTAATGGGACAGCAATGGTTTTTAGACATATACTTCAGAATTTCTTGTATTCCAATTATTTACTTTTCGGAATTTTTTAATACTTTTGCATATAGTATCCGTTTCTTACAAGGAAACGGATATGATATCGTTTGCGTAATATTCTATGATTTCATAAAAATGCAAAGAATATTAGAAAACGACTGAAAATTTATATGAAGATGAACTTCTATAAAATGTTATGTTAGAATTACGCAAAATATTTGGGTCTATTATGGATAAAGGCAGAGTTCAAAATGAAAAATGTAGAAATGATGATAAAAAGATCATCATCTACAAGAGCGAATTGGATTATCTGTCCAAGTGCATATTGGAGTCACCTCAAATGGAAACAGGGGGTAACTTGTTCGGTTTGTGGACTCCATTCGGAATTCCATTTATACAATATGTAGTGGGACCCGGCAGGAATGCAGAACATCATCATGCCCACTTTCGGCAGGATTTTGATTTTCTGGACAAGAATGCAGATTTTCTGGTAAAGGAACATGCGCTTCACCATATAGGGACATGGCATTCCCATCACTCTTTAGATCTGGACCATCCGAGTGACGGGGATACGCATTCCACCCTTTCTGGAATGAGAGAGTGCCGTCTAAAGAGTTTTATCCTGTTGATAGGAAACTATCGTCATGGTAAATCTACCGTGAATGCATTCCGCTATTATGATAATGGAAGCTGTATTAGGTTAAAATGGATAATACTTGACGGAGAGAGTCCAGTAAGACAGATTTATGATAGGACACATCCGACCTTTGTCTATAAGCCAAAAGGCGAATCAAGAATGATGGCATTAGAGCAGACAACATTGAGCAGCGACACCACTGCGGTTTCGCAAGCCCCCACATTTGATGCAGATTATTGGCTTTCAACCCAAGAGAACAAAAAGGAGTTTGCCGCCATCATAAAATATCTTAAGACTGAATTCGAGAATATCAGCGTGTTCCAACTGGACTCTTCAACCGTGGAGGTAAAAATGAGTGACGTTGAAGGTGTTTACAAGTTTGTATTCGACAAGACATTCCCAGACAGTCCGCCCAAATTGTTTGCCCAAAGGAAAAATGAAGTCAAATTCAAGTCCGTGCATAAGTGGAACATTGAAGGGAAAAGCATATCCGAAGCATTTATTCACTTTTATAATACGATAGAGATATGACAGAAGAACGATTAAAAGATGAATTCTATTTGCTTTCACAGGCGTTTTCTGTTAAGCAATTCAAGTTGACAAGCAATACGCTGACCATAGCATTGCAAACCAACTCAAAGAAAATATATACAGTAAGAATAGATTTGGCCGAGCATCCTTATGCAGTTCCTAAAGTATTCATAACCAGTCCAAAACCATTATGTGACCGTTTAGGAAACGCTTTGCTGAATGCCAGTCATCCGATGCACACGCTTACAGGTGAAAATGGCTGTACCCGCATCTGCCATTACGGTCCCTCCCAATGGCATCCGGGAGTATATCTGTATCAGGTGGTAGTCAAGGTCAGGATATGGCTTGAAGTTTACGAGAACCATCTGAAGACAGGCTATCCGCTGGACAAATATCTCAGTACGGCTCCGGAAAGATAAGATAAGTTTAACCGATAAAAATTACGCATATGAGTTTTTTCAAGAAAAATCAAGCTAATGATTGTACGGATGTCAGTCAGGTAATCAAAGATCAGCATGATGGGAACAGAGGTGTTGAGCTGATAATGAATGAAGACGGAGAAATGGTTGCGGTGCCGTCGTCACAGGTCAACCAAATGGACGGTATAAAAGCAACGGAAATTGCCAAAAAAGATTATTATAGCTACTAATTATCAGAACAATCTCTATGGATAGCCTACTTTATCTTCATCAGTACCAAATCCAGAAGTTCATCAATGCCTCAGAACAATTCAAGCCCGGTGTGGCTTATGAATGGAAAGGTGAGGATGTATATCATGCTTATTTGGAGTATCCTCAGATTGCACCGTCAGGTTATGCAGTTGCCTGCCTGTTCCTGAAAGTTCAAAATAAGACGGATTTTGACAATGCCGAGATCTTGGTCGAAGAAATGAAGAAGTCAAATTCTGAATTTGATAGGTTTAATGTGATAATTGTTTTCAGGTTGGAGAATGGGCAGTTGTTAAAACGGGCTTTTCTTCCAAACAATCCTGACATCCATATCAGAATTGAATATGTTCCGGATAAAAGCAATCTGTATACTCGCAGTAAGGGCCTGATTGAAGTTGGTGCATTAGAGAAAAGAAATGTTCTCATCGTCGGTCTGGGTAGCGGCGGTGCAAGCATTGCCGTAGAACTGGCCAAAGCCGGCGTGGGAAATTTTGCACTTGTCGATTTCGACCGTCTTGAATTACATAACATTTCCAGACACATAGCCGGAGTCAATGAACTGGGAAGACTGAAAACAAATATTGTACGCGATGCAATTTTGGGAAAGAACCCTTATGCCAATGTCAATACATATCCAATTGACATTATGGAAGATACAACGATAATAGAAAGGCTCGTATCTGAAACGGATCTGGTAATAGCAGCTACCGATAGCTTACCAAGCAGATATTTATTGAACGCCCTAATAATAAAGTATAATAAGGTCGGACTGTTCGGCCGGGCCGTCACCAGAGCTGAAGGAGGGGATGTCCTTAGAGTACGTCCGGGCGGGCCATGCTATGCTTGTCTAAAAGGAAGCCAATGGTACACACATGAAGAAGAAATTACAGACTTACGGAGAGCACGTGCAACCGGTGTCATACCTGCCTACACTTCTGAAGAAGACGCAAATGCGATGGTGCAAGTGGGGCTTTCCACTGATATAGCTCCTATAAACACCATGGTCGTGAAACTGGCGATTCAGGAATTGTCAAAAGATACCGACTGCCTTATCACCACACTTGACCAAGAGTTGAATTATGACTTTTACATGTGGGCAAATCGACGCGAATTACATTTTGCAAACTGGGCACCGTTTAATAATAATCCGGGACGAAAAAAACCGACCATATTGCAGTGGTATGGTGTGAAATTTCCGAAAAGTTGTGACTGTAACGAATGTAAACACTATTGATAGTTTTTATTATGGCTAAGATGATAAAATTGCCAAGCGGCATCAGTATAGACATGGAACAAGGAGAAATACGAACTCCCCTTGGTTCCGGTCCTATACCTATCAGCCATAATACACGTCCATATATCACATACCGAAGATCCATTTGGAATCGGTTTGATGACTTTATAGGCAATATAGGAAACTGGTTTGCCGATACTTCAGAAACGATTACAAGCATACTGTCCGTCCTATTATTGATTTGCATGGCTATACCTTTTATTGGCTGGCTGATTTCTCTTGGGTGGTTTTGGGGAATAGTAGCAGGAATGTTTTTAGGGGGGATTGCCTATTATGCAGCTATGATAGTGGTTGGCATTTTTATTTGGATAAGCAATATAGGGTTGGCTGTTATAAGATATATATTTTATTCTGGAACATCCTTTCTGATTACGTTGGCAATTGTTGGGGTATTGATTGGAATAAGTGCCATGTCATCTTCCAGTAGCCACACGACAAATTCAACAAAAAGCGAATATGCCATTCCACAAACAACAAAGTACTATTGTACGGCGAGATCGGTCTTGAATATCCGTTCTGCACCCAACCAAAACGCAAGAGTTATCGGTGTATTGAAGCCCAACCAGATAGTGGATGTTTACGAAATTACAAACGGATTTGCGAAAATAAAATATAATGGCTCAGATGAGTATGCAAGTATCAAATATTTGAGCAAACAATAATAAACGGCGGAATCCAAAAAGCCTTAATAGAGTAGGAATAATAAGTAAATATGAATTACTATGTTAACTAAAGTTTTCAAAGTAAAAGACACTAAAACTAACGCTTATGGTTGCTGTGACCAATGCGGAGGTTGCCAGTGTAACAACTAAGCAAGTTGAGAAAGGGAAGTGTCCATCTATGATATGGACACTTCTTATTTTCAGTTACAAGATGTATTTATAAAAATATATAAATTTGAATGCAATAATGGAATACGATAAGTTAGTAGAAAATGATATATTTCCAATTCCTGTTGGTGATGAGTTTGGAAAAAATTCTAATGAGATTAATATTGTTTATTCTCCTCTGACTGATAGAGCAATTTTAGTAACACATGAATATCTTGACATGATGAACTCATATATGGTTCAACCGGAAAACAGAGAACTGTTGCCGGAAAGTATAACAGAGGTCATGAATTCGCTTAGTGATTTTGAAAATAGGAAAAAACCAGCCTTATTAGCAGACGATCCCAATACATACACCAGAATGGCTATCTTACCCAACAATGTTTGCAACTTTAAATGTAACTATTGTTATTCGGCACATGGTCGTTCAGGCAAAGTAATATCCAAAGAAATCCTTAAAGCCAGTCTAGATCATTTCATAGACAATGAGAGGATAAGTACCGACAACAAACTAGCTATATCTATTTTAGGAGGCGGAGAGCCTATGCTTTCATGGGATTTGGTAAAATTTATTATCGAATATTCTAATGAAAGAGCTAATCGGATGGGATTCAGAGGTATGGATATCAATTTGGTGACAAATGGGTCTATATTCACTCAAGAAATAATTGACACTATCAAGAAATATAAAATACCTATATCCATATCGTTTGAAATTCTGGAAGAAATACAAAATCTGCAACGTGGTCATTACGATAAAGTTAGAAAAAATATAAATTGGATTATCTCAGAAGGTATTCGTCCACAACTTCGTGCGTGTATAACCCAAGATAATATATCCCTGATGAAGCGCATGATTGAAGAAGTATTGGAAAAATTCCCTGGTACTCGAGAGGTAATGATGGAATACGTCACCGACCCGGAACGTATGACAGATCCAATAGTGGTAAGATCTTTCTATGAGCAATACATAAACAACTTTTTCGAGGCGCATGATTATGCGGCAGAACATGGTTTACTGTTAGATTGCTCAGCCTACCGCAATTTTAATTTGCTTATTCAACGATTTTGCCCAGGGGATAATACACTTACGGCCTATGGAGAGATTAGTGTATGCAGCCGAATAGGAGCACCTGCAGATGTTGGTTACGCTGATAGCATATACGGCAAAGTAAATTTAGATGGTAGTGTGAGCTTTGACCGTGAAAAATTCGACAAACTTATCGGGTTAAATGTATATCATTATCCTAAATGTTCTTCATGCTGGGCTAAGTGGCATTGTGCTGGTGGCTGCATGGTACATAAACACACCTATAATCAGGCAATAAGAGACGAGATATGCTTATATATGCGTAATTTCTGCAAGAAAATGTTATTGCGTAATCTTGATAAAGAATATAGAGAGTATTGTGGAATGTCATTAAAAGAAGCTGTGGGGAATCTTTAAGATGGAAACTTTCGATTTTTTATATGCCCTGAATCTTTTCCCTATAAAGATTGCGGATTATCTGTCTTCTTCGCTTGCTTCATGGGTGATATATTCACCTCTTGCCCGTCGGATGATTCTTATGGATGAAAAGGAATTTCAATCTCTGAGAAAAGAAATAGAAACGAGCGGACGGTTTTCGCAGGAAGAATTACAGAAGGAACTTATTGATAATCAGATAGTACCTGAATTTAATTATGTAGATAGTCCACACGATGTATTTGCCCTGACAATTTTGCCAAACAATATATGTAATTTCTCTTGCAGTTATTGCTATGCTGCAAAAGGCCATGGACATGATGAGCTGGATATACAAACCCTTCGTACTGTATTAGATTTTTTCATCAATCGGAAACGGATAAAAAGACAGCATTTATATATCTCTTTCGGAGGAGGAGGTGAGCCGTTACTGTCTTGGGAGAAAGTGAAATTTGTATTACAGTATGCTGATGAACTAGCAAATTCACAAGACTTCATCATACACTACTCGTTTGCCTCAAATGGATCGATTATAAATGATGATATGATTGATTCTATCAAGAAATATCATATAAAAACAAATATATCTTTTGACATTCTTGAAGATATACAAAATGTTCAACGAAAGCATTACAACAAGGTCTGCAAGACGCTTGACCTGCTGTTGGAGCATGATATATATCCAACTATAAATTCAGTCATCACTCCACTGAACGTGGGCAGGCAGGAGGAAATGGTCATGGAAATATATCGTAGATTTCCAAAATTGAAACGCTTGAGCTTTGACTATGTTGTAGATGCTAAATTATATGACACAGTAGATGGATTGCAGGCTTTTTACGATGAGTATACACAGCATTTTTTCAGTGCACAAAAAATTGGAGAAGATCTCGGGATAACTGTAAGTAGTATAAAGTATCACAATCTGGAGCAAATAAAAATGCGGGCTTGTGTTGGTGGGTTTGATTTGACTCCACATGGAACTTTAAGTATGTGTTTTTTTGTATCATCATCCAAAGAACCTTTATATAGCGATTTTATATATGGAAAAATAACTGATAATAAGATAGAATTTGACGAGAAAAAGTTTCAGCAATTAGTGAAAAGTAGTGATAACAAGCAAGAGAAGTGTCATTGCTGTTTTCTTAAATGGCATTGTGCCGGAGGATGTTTGTACCACAAGAAATCTTACTCTAAAGAAATGCTGGATGTGATGTGTAGATTTCAACAGAAGTTCTCACTCATAGCATTGGTTAACAAAGTGACAAAACAAAATATTTTGGAATATGGAAGTGCCGAATCTCAATAAATATAATATACAATTGGCTGATTTGTCAGGACATTATAAAATAGAAGCAGGCAAAATCTTTCTCATCTATGCTCCCCTTGCTGGTTCTTTTTTTTTAGCAGATGCTGAGACGGTAAAACGGATGGAACGTTCTGTTAAGAGTAATAAGTATGATGATGAAATGAAAAAACTGTTGTCACAGCTAAAGGAGAAAACGGTAGATTATGAAAGAAGTATAGTGACAGATCCATCTCAATATGCCCATCTGTCCATTCTGCCAAATCTTACTTGTAATCTCTCTTGTGCATATTGCTATTCAGCTAAAGGACGTTCTAAAATAGAAATCGATTCTGATAAATTACAGGCTACTCTTGATTTTTTTATTGACAAAGAAAGAATAAGTGACAGACATCTGGTAATTTTTATTTCGGGTGGTGGCGAACCTCTTTTATCTTGGGAAAAGTTATTGTTCGCTATTGAATATAGTAGAAAGAGGGCTAACGAACAGGGCTTTGAGCTTGATATATATTTAATGACTAACGGTACACTGTTGTGTGACAACATAATAGACTTACTGAAGGATTGGGAGGTAAATGTGGGAGTTTCCTTCGAAATTCTACCGGAGGTGCAAAATAGCCAGCGTGGCCACTTCAAAAAGGTTTCAGAAAATATAAAACTGATGCTGAAGAAAGGCTTGATACCCAGTATAAGTTCTGTAATAACAGACCTTAATGTAGATCGGATGTCGGAAATGGTCGAAATCATAAATTCTCAATATTCTGGTGTTAAACATCTGAATTTCGATCCGGCAATGAGTGATACCTTATTCCCTGATGCAGCACACCTAGATGCTTTCTATAAGAAGTTTGCCGATAATTTTTTCCCTGCCAAAGATATGTGTGCCAAATATGGTATTACCCTTGATTGCAATATAATACGTAAAGTGGAAAAACTATTTCCACGGTATTGTCAAGGAAAGTTATGCCTTACACCCAATGGTAAAATTTCAATATGCCACAGTATTTCTTCACCCCAAGAAGCTGATTTCCCAAAAGTGGTTTACGGAGAAGTAGCGGACGGGGCTTTATATTTTGACACCGATAAATTTCACACTTTCATTGATAACAAAAACTTTCTATTGTCACGGTGTCATTCATGTATTGCTCGTTGGCATTGTGCCGGTGGATGTATGATGTATAGAATAAATTATAATGAGGATAAGATGATGGCTGTATGTAGGTTCACTTCTCACATGATTTCATCAATCTTATTGAAGCGACTTGATGCTATATTCAGAGAAGAACAAGGTATAAGTATCAAAGAATTGTTAGAAAATATAAATTGATATCTATATGACTGAATTCCAATATTTACATAAGAACGAAATTTATCCTTTAC
>Ga0116183_1001687_pt1 | contig 24767 bp, 44 predicted proteins | sample AD_UKC078_MetaG_FD_89753 | JGI IMG/M metagenome (GOLD analysis project Ga0116183, IMG submission 89753) | Active sludge microbial communities of municipal wastewater-treating anaerobic digesters from USA - AD_UKC078_MetaG | ecosystem: Engineered > Bioreactor > Anaerobic > Digestate | place: USA... | reverse complement strand
ACTATGCATTTGACAAGCATTAAATGGTCCATTCACTCCATCGAATCGCCCATTTGCCAAAGCGGTATCTAATTCAACCGCCCTTATGTCTTCAACCGTATAAACTTGACCCGTTACAATAGAAGGAACAAAGCCTATATTCGTTCCGTCTATATAGTTAATCCAATAATTACTTCCTCCGATAACCATACAGGCTCCGTTTGTCTGCACCCTGTAATGCAATGGCGCATTCAAATATCCGTTTGTGTTTACGGCGTCAACCGTCAATGTCGCCACGTCGCCTAACCAACTCTCAAATTCAAAACGGTTGGAATTTGCCGCTGTGCAATAAAAAGTATTCACCGATTCTGTCGCGGTATCGTCATAAACGCCGACGACTAGACCATCTACATTTGTAATGCTTTCATAGGTCCAGTTTGAAATTGATAAATTTGTTAAAATAACCGAACTTAATTCAAACCATGATCCGTCCCCCCGTAAAAATCCATTGACATCTGAATCTGCGCTTTTTACCATTCCTGTTGTATTTGCGCCTTCGAACAAGTTTGTGGCGAGTACCTGCGTTATGTTTGTAATGTTTACAGTGTTATTGACGATGTTGGTTATTATATTGGTTACGCTTACTCCGGCTATATCAATATCGTTTGTTACGGTTGTATTAAAGGTGTTCGTTAGGTTTAGGGTAGTATTACCAACGGTAACGTTATTTGTTATGATTGTTTCTCCGTAGATATTTGTTACATATACCGTCGTGTCTCCCGACGTGAAGTTATTGGTTACTGTCGGTGAGAATGTGTTTTCGATATTATTTGTAACGGTTATATCTGCCGTTATGTTATTTGTATTGTTTATCGTATTTGATGGCGCGAACACAAGATTATATGTTGGAGTAAGAGTAACATTATTTGTATTATTTACTATATTCGATAGAGTTATGCTCCCCGTTGTTATACTGTTCGTAATAACAAAAGTATTTGAGATAGAAGTTTCTCCTACAGATATGGTATTTGTTATAACTGGAGAAAAGGATAGGTTGTTTGTAACATTATTTGTTATATAGGTTTCTCCCGCGACGATGGAAACATTGTTTGAAAAGTAGTTCGTAATATAGGTCGTGCCAGCAACATTATTGTTTATATTAGTAACCGTTGTGCTATACGTTGGGTATGAATTGTAGGTTGTGTTTGATATTACATTTGTTACATAATTATTTATGTTTCCCACTGAGAAGGTATTGCTGAAAAATTGATCAAAATAGTTTGTAACAGAAACGGCTCCAATTGAGTTGGAAATATTGTTCGTTACAACAATGAAGTTTGTGTTGTAGGAGTAGTTTGAGATGGTTGTGTTTCCCGAGTAAATGGTGTTTGAAAAATAATTCGTCACATAGGTCGTTCCCGCTACGACATAGTTGAATGGAGAAAATTGGTTCGTTACATTTATGTTGTTTGTCGTCCCCTGTAGAACGAACGTGTTTGAATAAGAATTCGTTACATAAGTTGTCGGAGAAAAATCGTTTGTTATAACAACACTTCCGATGCCACCACCTATTCCAATATTCGACACGCACCCGTTCCAATAGCTTATTTTTCCGCTTGCGCTGTTGGACGCCCACATAATATAATTAGAGGAAGAAGAAACATGTCTAAAAACCTGCTGGGTTATTCCAACCCCGCTTCCATTTGTTACAGAATAGTTAAAATAGGCCCTTGTTTTATCGAAACTGTTTGATTCCCATGATATGTAATTTGACGGAGAAGAAACCGCGTTCATAACGTATTGTGTTACGCTTGCGCCCACCCTCCCCTTTTCTACCAGAATTTCCCAGAAGGCGTTGTTAATGCCGACTCCGTTTATATCAATAGACGGCGGTTGACCCACTTGAGCCCGATTGGTATAAATATAAAAAAGGTTTCCTTCATACGAAACATAATCGTTTGTATAATAGGTTGCCGTCGGAGACCACTCATTCCTGAATACTAAACTCGTGCTGATATTAAAATAGGCCCTAGCATAGGCGGTCGTAAAGAAGCTTCCGTCTGAAAAATTTACGCTTGATTGGATATAAAGGTTATCAACAACCTCCGAAATAGCGAATGATCTTCCCGCCAAAAGCGTTAAACATAAAAATAGATATCCTAATATTTTCCTCATAAACATACCTTTAAAAGGGATACACTTTTTTTGTTATTGTATTTTTTCCCCAAAGATTCTATTTACTATGCCATTGGTTATTTCCGTTTCCTGCGCCGACATTACTGCCTCGAAAGTATATAAATTCGTTCAAAATCAAACTAGGCTACTCAAATCAATCCAAGGAATATGGCTGGGTAGTTCATTCATTGATGATGTAATTTATGTAATACCCACTGCCAGTTATCGCGGCAGAAAAGTCTGCGACGACCCCGCTCCCATCATATCTTGGCGAGCAAAAAATCATTTCGGAGTCGGCGTCTGGCCTGCTGATAGACGCAAGCATAAAAGATGGCTCTTCTTCATATGAACCTAATTCGATACTCTCTGATCCTGCCGGAATTATTGTTTTTTGCACACTCGCGGTTCTTAGCTCTCCGCCTATGTCAATGCCGTTTGCTGGCCTCCACTGTTCAATTGTCTCGTCATAAACAAACATGTACGATGCCGCCCCTTTTTGCGGACACGGGGCTCCCTTGAAGTCCAGAAGTCCACTTTCAACTGATGTCGCTCTTACTTGTCCCATCGTTTCCCATATTTCCTCGCCCGTATTATATACCATCATGTAGGCCGGTGCGCTTTTTGATTTTATACTGTCAATATCCATTTTTATTCTCCCTTAGTATATATACACTTTTGCTGGAATTATCATTTCGTTGGAGTAACATTGCCGTCATATCTTTGCGCTGGATTGGCAATATGATACTTAAATGTACATTTATCTACTTCGCACACGAACTGAATGTTTTTGGGGTATCTTGAACCTGTTTTTGAGAATCTGTAGTGCTCCCTGTTTCCGTTTCCTAGTCCAGTATAATTTGCAACTTCCAGAACCTTTCCGTCCTGCTCCAAATGGGCTTGCGTTTTTGTCCTGCCCGTTGCGTTTGCTGGCATCAGCACTACCACGTTCGAGTTATGTTCGGCAATAGGCTTCCATATAAAGCCCGACCTAAACTCTGATGGGTTTAATTCGCACTCATCCTCTTTTTCAAGACCAAGTAATATTTTTATTTTTAACCAAATGCTTTTCCACCATTTCTCTAATTTATCGAATTCGCTCATTATCTGTTTTCTCCTTCTTTTAATCTATCTTTATCGCCATATTGGGGTTTTTCGGGTTGCATTATTCTCCACCCCGCATTCTTATATTTTCCAGTTTTTTCGTTACTGGTGTTCACAAAAACGAGAAGTGTCCCGTCGTCCCCAACTGCAATAGATTCCTTCCTTAGCTGTTCCCCCGACATCGGGATTGTCCAAGGCCCCTTTGTTTTATCCGGTCCGTATAGGGTGAAATGTCTTTTTCTTGAGAAAATATGCATTTGCCAAACCCCAAATCGTTCCGGCACTTTTATTTGCGTAAAAGATGAATGAGGCTCATATGAGAACTGATCCTCTTCCTCAATCGGCTCTGGCTTTGGCGGTTCCACAACGACGGGAGGCTCTTTTTCCTTTTTAAAGAATTCTTTTATTTTCTCCCACAGCTTCTCTAGTATTTTTTTTATCATTTTATTTTTATCCCTTAATTGATTAAATACACCTCCCGTATTTTTTTACGAACCGTATATTTCTAACCACCGAGGCTTTTTGGGGTCTTTTCTTTATCGGGTAGGGTATGGCATAAATACCTTCTTAAATGACTTGCTTGAATTTCGGGAGGGAGAAATTGGGTACCCCCCCGCTATTTATACAAAAAATGTCAAGTATTTTTTTTTGAAAACGGGTAGGGTATGCCACTACATATAGGCGTTCTCCGTCCCATATCTTGTAGCAAAAAAAATAAAAAAAAATCGCTCAATGGAGTTGACAGGTTCGGGCCAATGTCGTATCCTACGGTCAGAAGATAAGGAAAGGCAAAAATGAAAATCATCAGCTATAAAATCTGCGGCGTCAATCATGAGTTTTTCAACGAACACAGCTTGGAAGACTTTTACGCCTATATGAAGGGCCTTGGATGGAAAAGGGAAGACATTGAAATCGTCTCGATCCGTGAGGCAACCGAAAAGGAAGCGGCGGATGAGATCGAACGCCAGAAGTCCGGCTATTACTATTTTGAAAAGTATGGGACTGTCTGCGAATAATCAAAAAAAACAGTTGACAAAAAACAAAAAATCCGTCATTCTACACTTACAAGATAAGAAAAGGGAAAATCAAAATGCTGTTCGATAAAGTTGAAAAGATTGAAAGACTCGCAAAGGAAAAGGCCAATGCGGAAACGTCAGACCCGCTGTTTTCCCTTGCTAACGTTTCCGGTAGGTTTATCGGGATTCTCTCCGGCATTCCCGACATTCCCGAAAACCGCCGTTTTCTTGATTCCGTGATTGAGAGTCTGGAAAATTGACATGAATGTTTTTGAGTCTTTGATTGATGCTTTTATTCTAGTCGTCAAGCTCGCCCCCCTTGCCGCTGGTCTTGCCGCTGTTCTCGCCCTTGCTCTAACCTAGAAAAACACACACGGAGGAAACCAAAATGACAACCGAAAACGCAAAGCAATACACGGAGACGGAAAAAGTGCAGTATGGTAGCCCTGACTGGGACAAACTCATCGAACGGGGCTGGTTTACGAGCACGATTGACGCAAATGGTGTTGCGACAATGGCTTACGTCGAGAAGTAAACCTCAAATATAATACATAACTCCTTGCGCCCCACGGGGTTGCGGGGAGCCCCTGCCCTCGCCGCAAGTCATTGCCCTGCAATTAGTAATAGAATATGTCTGAACGCATTCATGCCTAGATTCTGCGTATAAAGAAATGTCGGATCATTGCATTTGCTCAACTTCTATATCTACCTTTCCCGCAACGACTTACGTCGCTCCTTAGCCCTCGCCGCAAGTTCTTCTGCCGCATTAACTTACGCCTACAAAATACCGCTATATGTAGCACCCTCTCGCCCTAGATATGGTATGAAAATAATTGATTTTTTTTAATAAAAACCATTGACAGAATCCCCAGATATGGTATTTTATAGTCATAGAAGATAAAAAAAGGAAAGAAAAAAATGATCGCCAAAAATAAAATCATTGAAATTGCCAATCTGATCAAAGACCTCCCCTCTTACCAGAATATGGACGGAAATCATGTTGTGGATGTTGAGGACATTGTGCAGGCATTTTGCGGAATGCTTCGCAAGGAAAATCCCCGTTTTATGGAACAGCGTTTTCGTGATTATATCGCCGGAAAATGCGGTCCGAACGGCGGAAAAGCCAAATAAAGGAGGGAAAGAAAAATGCAAGACAATTCTTTATCTGAATATGTAGAAGTCGAGGAATACTACCATTGCGGCGATTAGTGATTCCCGCCTCTGCCCCGCCCTAAAAAGCGGGGTTTTTTTTGTATGGATTTTTCCCCATAACCACTTGACTTGCAACGACTTACGCCGCCACTTAGCCATCGCCGCAAGTCCCTCTCCTGCAACTCTTTGCAAAATAACCCCAAAAGCATTCCCACTCATATTCTGCAATGCAATAAATCTCCGATCAATGCCTTTGCGACAAAAATATAACCATTTCCGGCGCAACGACTTACGTCGCTCCTTAGCCCTCGCCGCAAGTCCTTCTCTCGCAAGAACTTACAATATAAAAAACTCCAAAAACACTACAACATATAGCCCTTATTGTTCCTATATATGGTAGCAAAACACCACAAGATATAGTCCTCTCGCCCCCTATATATAGCGTTAAAAAAAACAAAAAAAATTGCTTTTAGGGGTTGACAAGTGCCGCCGTATGGCCTATTCTTACAGCATAGAAAATAAGGGAAGACAAAAAAAATGAACCTAAGCAAAATCACTTGGAAGTCCACCAGCAAAAAGAATGAAAACTGGATTTATTCTGGAAGCTCTATCACGCCCGAAACCGCCGAAGAATTTATTGCGCGGCGTGATTCGATGGACGTTTTCAATCGTCATGAGATTATCGAGTGCCGCCCCGCCACCGCAGAAGAAACGAAAAGTTTTCTTTGCGAAGAATCCGCCTCCGGCTTTTATGCGAAGCACGGAACGGCTGGAGAATTTTGAAAAATAAGTGTTGACAGAAAAGGAAAAATCAGTCATTCTACACTTACAAGATAAGGAAAAGGAAAACCCCATGAGAAACGAAATTGACATACTGGAAAATGAAACCGATCGCTTTGATTTCAATCTCGAAACCCTCCGAATTGACGCCGTGATTGACAACGATCATGACGCCCACGCGGTTCACCTCTCGCCAGAGTTTGATGAAGCTGTCGCCAGCGTGAACAGCTTTGACGTGGATATGGGGTGGTGAAAATGAACTACTTCAAAATGTTGATCGTGATTTTCAGAGGACAGCGGCACCCCGTCCGCTACTGGATAGAAGTTTGCCGGTATCTTTATGACAAAAGCCTTTTTCAGAAGATTGAGCTTGAATATCTTTCAAGACTTTCCTGCGAAAGAATGATGAACGGCGGATGGAGGGAGCAACCCATTGTTCCCCTCCCCTCCCGCAGAGAAGCGGAAAACCAAAAGATGCTTGACTATTTACGCGAAACAGGATATGTTTCTATCTAGGAGAATAAGAAAATGAAAAATAGCACCCACACAACCCTGCCGCAAGAAAAAGTTTTCACTGGTTCATATTTGGAGGACGGCCAGCGTGTTTTTGTCACCGCCTTTGTCCACTGGGATGATCGTTGCAAAAACGGGCACAACACTTTTTCAATCACGGGGGAAACCCGCTTACTGGAAAATGGCCGGATTGAGTCTTGCGGCTGTCTCCATGACGAGATTGTGAAAGCGATCCCGCGCCTTGCCCCTTTTATCAAGTGGCACCTTGTTTCTGCGGATGGCCCAATGCACTATGAATCAAATACGGTTTATCTTGCCGGAGATCGTGACTGCTGGGGTCTGAAAAAGGGCGAAAAGCGGCAAATCAGAAACGGCAGAACCGGTTTGCCTTGCTGGATACTGGAAGCGGTTGATTCTGCTGGAAACGTTGCAGAAGAACTTCCTAAATACGTTGATGCCGAATCCCGCCCCGAGGCCCCCTTGCGTCTCCTGAAATATGTCCCATTGTACAGAATTGGAGAGGGCAAGGGGCGCGAACTTGAAGCGGCCCGTTCCGCCGCCGTTTGGCCGGACGCAACGGATGAAGAACTTTGCGCCGAACCGGAAGAGCTTCGCAAGAAATTGCGCGAACGGCTTCCCGCCCTCATGGAAGAATTTCGGAAAGCGGTTGAAAGTCTCGGATTCACTTATTGAGGCTTGACAACCGCCGCCGCTTGTGGTAGGGTGTACTTGTCACGATGAGAAAAGATAAAAGTAGCAGGAAAGGAGTTTGGTTCCATGAAGTAGCAAACGAATCCGCTTGACTCGAAAAATGTTTTAGAGATTAAAATTGTGTGGACGGCTGGCTTGTGCTGGCCGTCCTTTTACTTTTCGCGCAAAAGCATTCATGCTCATTTTTTGACAAGCATAATTCCTTCTGCCAGAAGGACTTGCGCGGCCTCTTAACCCGCCCCGCAAGTCCCTGTCCGCCAACAACTTACAGGAGCAATTCTTTTTAAAAAAATCACTTGACAATTTCGCGAATATGGCCTACTCTTGGGGTATGAAAAATAAGATGAAACCATCCGCCCTCTCCCACAAGTTGCCAAAGGTTATGAAATCGTTATTGTTCCGTCATGGGGCTGGAGAATAAAAAAGAAAGACGCTTGACTAATCCTTTTTATCTGTTATTGTAGATTTAGAAACTGGGAGAAAAAAAATGAGACTAATTGCCGAACTTACAATGCCGAAATGTGGATCGTGGAATGGACAATGGAGCGGACAGAATGACCGTTATACCGTCGCGTAGGCAACACGGCAAAATTAGAGCGTAGACAACCAAGGAGGACAGGCAATGAAGAAGGGCGACAAAACAACCAAGGCGCAAGCCAGCCGTAGTGCTGCACAGCCTTGTTCGGCCATGCGGCCTACCGATAATGAGATTGACCTTGAGGCCCGCCAGTGGGCGGAAGAGTACGCAACGCGCTGCGAAAACACGCAGATCACTCGGCAAGCGATCTTCGCTGCTGGGGCACGGTGGGCGCGTGGAGTCGCGCAACTCGGTTGGCCGAACCCCAGCCGTCAGACTTCTGCGGCACAAAAGGATGGATAAAAATGGAAACCCCTCAACTTTCCGCCGATAGTCTGCTCGGCGTTGTTGCGCCGTGCGATATTGGCTATCGCCGCATATCTTTGGCTGACGCGCATACTCCATTATCATATCTGCCAATGCAAAGAATGACTTTGGACGTGAAAGAACCATGTGGGACAAAAGAGGCAATAGACGCGATTATGGAATACTTTGGCGGATCATGGTTTCAGTCTCGCGACGAAATACGAGATGTTGAAGTCATAAGGCACAACAACCAAGCTAACGGCAAGGCGTGAGCCGAACAAGATGAATCCCCTAATTCTGGCAAAGATTTTTGTTTCACTTCTTGCCGCTGGCATTTGGGCCTTGCTCATCTTCTTTTGGATGAACAAGGAAAGGATTGTCGAAAGAAAATCTCGCGATGAACGCGGACGCTTTGACGGAGGGACCGACTTTCATGCCGTTTTAAAAAATGGGGTCGCATTAAATATCACGACCGCACTCATAGCGGGGACCTTGTTTTCATTTTTTGCCGTGGCCCTGTGGATTGGAGCTTGACATTGCCCTTCGATTGGTTTTGAGCTAAGGCCCTAACTCCTTACCGCGCACCGACTTGCGAGGCGGGTTAGCCCCCGCCACAAGTCCCTCTCCTGCACCTACTTACAATCGAGCCCACCTTATACGCCCATCCGCTCAAATTGTCAAGCAAAAAAATAATTAAAAAAATCCCTTATTGGGGTTGACAAATACCGCCGTACAATATATTCTTACGGTATAGAAAATAAGAAGGGCAGGAAAAGGCGATTCCCACACCAAGCATAATACCTGCAAGAGGCCGATAACGTGGCCTGATAAATATAACGTTAGAAAAGCCGATTCTTATTTTCTATGCAATTTTTAAAAATAACTGTTGACAGAACGCAAAAATCTGCTAACCTATTCTTAGAACATCAGGAAAGGAAAAACCCCATGAACGACGAAAATCTGTTTGAGGATGTTGAAGTGGAGGAAGCCTTTGATCCCGCTTCTCTTGACATGGGCGGAATGCTTGACAATCTGCACGAGCAAAATGCCTTTGAAATCTCGCCAGAATTGTTTGAAGCGATGAACCACGACGATATGGAGGAATTTGAATAATGAAAACCAGCGATGAAATTCTGAACGGAATGGGCTACTTTATCGGCACCGAATCCTACCACCGCCTTTCCCCTTGGCTTGTGCTGACGGATGGCGCAAAGTGGCTTGCGGAAAGCGCGGAGTGTTTTTGGCTGTTTGATATTGTGTCCTCCATTGTCCCGATGATGCGAAAAGTCAAAGAGTCTTTCCTTCATGTCAAGCTAACCGTGCAAGATGACAATTCCGCTGTTGTACTGGTGGACGACGGAAACGGGGGAGCACTCTATAAGCAAAATATCGAATATACCGATTTCCCCCTGAAAAGTTTTTCGTTCTTTGTCTCCGATGGAGGGGAACACTATGTAGCGATGCTGAAAAGTGAGTATTAAAATGAAAAAGCCTCAAATAATTATTGAACAAATCCAATCGCTTGCGCAAAAATACGAGAAGGAGCACAAGACGCGCAAGGGACAATCCCTAATGAATGCCCTTTTTGAGATTTGGCCTGAAAAGGGAAGGGAAATAACCTTAACAATCGCAGACTGTTTCTTCGACGACAAAAAGATCGTCCATTTTTGGGAAGCTATCGGGCGAGACTTGGAGTAAGAAAATGAAAAAGTTTTTCCTCCTTATTTGCCTCCTTCCCTCTTTTGGGTTTGGTCAAACGATTGTTGACTATGCGCGATTTATTGAACGGTGGGAAGGTCGGCGCAATTCTGTTTATGTTTGCCCCGCTGGATACAAGACAATTGGGGTTGGTCACAGAATCAAGAGCGGTGAAAACTTTTCCCGTCTTTCCTGCAAGCAAATTGATTTCCTTCTTCTCGGGGATACCCTGTCCGCATATTTGTCGGCAAAGCGGATCGTTCCCGAATTTGAAAAATTGCCGCATGAAGTTCGGCTGATTTGTGTTGACATGGCTTTCAATTTGGGAGACAATGGATTTAGAAAATTCAAGAGGGCAATCGACGCTTGCAATCGTCACGACTGGCAGACAATGGCCGAAGAACTGAAAAACTCAAAATGGTACAACCAAACCGGACGCCGCGCCCGTCACCACGTAGCCACACTTAGGAGCCTGTAAAATGAGAACCATCGCCGCTATTTTTGTCTGCCTGTGCTGGTATGCGCGGAGAGCAATCAAGCGAATGCGCTAACCCCTTCTTGCTCAACGACTTGCGCGACCCCCTAATCCCCGCCGTAAGTCCTTCTCCCGCATAAACATACATTTTAAAAAAAAACACTTGACGCCGCGCCTATTCCGTGAGACTATAAAAGCATGATGAAAACGAAAATCCAACTTTGGCTTTGCCGTTCCCGCTCTGGCCGTGTTGCAATCCATCTTTCCATGTTGATTGTTTCTGGGCGTCTCGGCTGGCACTTGTCGGGCATCGTTCGGGAGTTTAAGTGAAAATGCGGACCAAAAATCTCTGCACCCACCTGATTTTAGATGCACTCTTGACTTGCGGCGGTGCTTTTCACTCAAGCGGGATTCAGTGGTGCGGATATGCTTTCAACAAAAGCGCGAACCATATCTGGGTTGAAGAAGGAAGGTTCGTTTCCTTTTCTGACGACGCGAAGGAGTATGATGGATTCGTTGACTTTGTAACGCATTCTGTTGTTGACAACAAGAGCGGTGAAAGGATAAACTTCCCACAATGAGAACCCTAGAACAATTTGAATCCGAGTTCAAAAATCTCCAAGAACAGTTCAAAACCGTTCGTGAGGAAAATGTCGTTGCGCTTCAAAAGCGGTACAATAACCTCATAAACGAGTTTCACACTTGGTCGAAAGATAATCCTATTTCTATCTTTGCAGACAGTCGCGCCCATTTAATTAAGGAAAGCTCTTTTTGTATTGAAATTGTAAACGGCAAGGCAAAAATTATCCCTTGACTTTTTTAATACTTAAAGGTAGGATACACACAAACAATAAGGGAGAATAAAATGGTTGATCTTAATAAATGCAAAGCCGGTGACAAGCTTCTTTCATCCCTCGGAAGCGTTTTGGTTTATATCGAGAAAAAGTCTGGGCCGGAATATCCCCACGTAATTATGTATCCTGATGGAAGTTTTGGAACTCGTTTGGATAATGGACAAGTTTACGAAAACCATCACTTGCCCTCGGATCACGATATTGTGGAAGTTCTTCCTTCGCATACGCTTATCAATACGTGGAAAAACCCAGCCAATTCCATTCCGCAGGGTTAAATAGAATTGTCTTGACGTTTTATCTCCTTGTCCGTATGATATGGACACAAGACAAGGGAAAAGAAAAATGATTACGATGCGCGGCAAATATAATTCGGCCAACGTCATGATTGATGAGATTGACGATGCAACCAAAGAACAGATTCAGGGATTCTTGAATCATCCCGCCTTTGCCAATACTTATATCGCCATCATGCCCGATTGCCATGCCGGAAAGGGTGCGGTTGTCGGATTCACCATGAAGCTGAACGACTATATTATCCCGAACATCGTTGGGGTGGATATCGGGTGCGGAATGCTTTCCGCTCGGTTTGATGTTTCCAGCATTGATCTCGCCTCCTTTGATCGCTTTATCAAGCAAAACATTCCCGCTGGATTCAATATCCACAAGAATCAAATTGAACTTTCAAATCTTTTTGAAGTGGGCATTCACTCCTTGACCGAAAAGATCGGCATGGATTTTGAAAAGGCCTTGCGTTCTGTTGGGACTCTTGGCGGCGGCAACCATTTTATCGAACTGGGTACCGATAACTCTGGCAAGTATCGCGTTACCATTCATTCTGGCTCTCGCAATTTTGGTTTGCGGGTGGCAAATTATTTTCAGGCTATTGCAAAGGAAAACCTTCAAAAGTATTTTCTCGGCGATACCTACAAGGATTTGGAGTTTTTGCTGATGGACTCCGATGAAGGCCGCGCATATCTAAATGCTGTCCGTTTTGCCTCCGAATACGCCTCCAAAAACCGCCGCGTAATGATGGAAATAATTTCCCGTTTCTTTGGTGTTGAGGCGTTAGATATTATCGAATCCGTCCATAACTTTATAGGAGAGGATAATATTATTCGCAAAGGTGCGACTCCCGCACGAGACGGCGAAAAGGTTTTAATTCCTTTTAATATGAAAGACGGAATTGCTGTTTGCGTTGGCAAGGGTTCGCAGAAGTATAACTATTCTGCTCCGCACGGTGCTGGCCGCATCTTGTCTCGCAAAAAGGCAAAGGCACAGCTTAACGTCGAGTCCTTCCAAAAGGAAATGAAAGACGCTGGCATTTATACTACTACCGCCAACGCTTCCACCCTTGACGAAGCTCCTTCTGCCTATAAGGACAAGGATATTATCCTTGCGAATATCTCGGAAACCGTTGATGTTGTGGACTTTATCAAGCCCATTTATAACTTCAAGGCTGGCGAAAAGTAAAATCTTAACGCATAAATCGTTGCGATATAACGACTTGCATCGCTCCCTAACCCGCCCCGCAAGTCCCTCTGCCCCAACAACATACAACCAGCGTTCGTTCACCGTTTGCGTAAATTGTCAAGCTAATTTTCCAAAAAAAATATGTTTTTTATTATTGACAAAACGGCCAAAATGCCCTACTCTTAACGCATGAAAAATAAGAGAAAAGCCGTTGATGAATTGATTATTCTGGCCAGAGAGCGCTCAAAAAATCCCGATGGGAGCATAAATTATGCGCGTCTCTCTGGATGTCTTGAGGGATTTATTACAAGCGCGGCCATTGTTGGTTTTGAAAATGCCGTCAAAAACTTTACCGCAAACCAAAAAAAATGTTTTGACATTCTTCCCTCCGTCTGGTAGGTTATACATATAAAGGATAAAGAAAAATGCAATTCACGAAAATCAAAGACGCTCTTGAATATGTCGGCGGATTTGCCAAGCCGTCAAAAATGCCCTGTCCCTCCTATTCCCTTCCCGCTTCCGCTTGCAACGTGGGCGCAAAGCTCCGCGCCGTCAAAGGTTCTGTCTGCTCTACGTGCTACGCTTGCAAGGGATGTTATAGTTTTAAGGTTGTCAAAAATGCTCTTGATACTCGCCTTGCTTCTATTGACAAGCCCCTTTGGGTCAATGCCTTTGTCTTTGCGATCACCAAAAAGAATCTTTCCTACTTCCGGTTTCACGATAGTGGGGACGTTCAATCCTTTGAACACTTGCAAAAGATTGTTGATATTGCCAAGCGTTGCCCGTCTTGCCGCTTTTGGTTACCCACAAAGGAAAATGCGCTTGTCTTGCGCTATCTGAAAACCGTTGGGCCGTTTCCGAAAAATCTCACCGTCCGGCTGTCTTGTCCGATGATGGATGGCGAAAATGTCAGCGTCAAAAGGTTGGCGCGTGAAAACGGCTTGTGTGTTGCTGGCGCATCTTCCAATATGGTGAACGTGAATTGCCACGCATACAAGACAAACGGCGAGTGTGGCGAGTGTCGCGCATGTTGGGATAAGTCTGTTTTTGAGATTGTCTACAAAAAACACTAGGAGCTAAAAATGTACTGCGAGAAAAACTTCCCCACCAAAAAGGCTCTGCGTGAAGCCGTGGCCGCTGGCAAAAAGATTGGCGTTTTCCAGCCTAACAACATATTCGGGGCCAGAACTCCTTCTAACGGAAGGGTTTGCGTCGAGGGTCCACACTTCCCCCAGCCCCATCGCTGGTGGGCAAGTGTTGAATTGCGAGACGGGTTTATCGTAAAAGTCAAGTAAAAAATGAGCCCATATCCCTTTATTCTAGTCTTTCTTTCCGGAATGTTTTTGGGGCACTCTACCGCAAAGTATGCCCGACATAAACGGCGAACCCTGAAAATTGGGATTGCGCTAGCCCTTCTCTCAATCGCGCTCCTGATGATGTAAGCCCTTGCCGCGCACCGACTTGCGCGGCCCCCTAACCCACGCCGCAAGTCTCTCTGCCGCACGTTGTTATGAATGAAAAGATTTTTATTTTTTTGTGTTTGACATTTTTGAAGCGGCGTGATACTTTATAAACATAATAAGGAGCCAAAACAATGAACGATGCCACCGAACCTATTCGCCGCGAAATGGTTAAAGAGTTTAATGAAAACGCTTTGACGTTTCAGCATTCGCCCCGTTTCTACTTTGATTTTTCGTCTTGACAAAACATAAAAATTAGTATATTCTTACGTGTAGAAAATGGAGGAAATAATGAACCGAATCGTTAAAATCCTGATGGACCGCGACGGAATGACCGAAGAAGAAGCTGAAGAGGTTGTCGCCGGAATGACCGCCGAAGTTATGAACGGCGAAGACCCCGAAGAAGTTTTGGCCGACACGGTTGGGCTGGAGCCCGATTATGTTTTTGACCTTATTTAATAGGAGAATAAAATGCCCTTCTACATCATTGGCTATTGGTTTGTTGGACTGATTGTTTCCGTTTTAGGTTGCGCTTGCTATTCCGTCTATAAATACAGGATTGTTACCGAACACACGGTAAAGCTTTTCAATGCCAATGTACGTGTCGTCTGGCTTCTTTGGACCTTTTCCTGTCTTGCTTGGTTTTTCTTTTCTTTGTAGTTGACAAAACTCAAAAAATGTGAGACTCTTGTTTTTAAAAAATAAAGAAAAAGACAATGGCCCACGTTAGAAAAGACAGCAAGTTGAAACCCAAGATTAACTCTTGGAATAAGCATCTCCGGCCAGAGGGAAAGCGCAATCTCTGGAAGCGCGAAAGACGGGCCGCAAAGCGCGATATTGAAAAAGGAGAATAGAAAAATGAAAACCCTCCCAACCCTCGAACAACTCGGAATTGCTCCTTTGCATTTTCGCCGCCACCGTGAAATTGGAGAATGGAGGGAAGTCAATGTATGGGGCGACGAAAACGGGATTCACGTTGAACCCTACAAGGCAACCTATTTGAGAACTGCCGAAAATCCCTCCGGTCTTTCCCTCGGAACACTCGATCTCGTTTGTCAAATTATTTACCGCGCTAAGAGATTGGGGTTTAATGCGTGGATGTGCAACGATAACCCGCGCAACGGTGGATACATTCAGGCAAAAAAGGTTTGACATTTTGAGGCCTATTTGCTAAAAATGGGAACATAATTATGAAGAACTACAAAAAACCTAATCACTGCAACGGTTGCGTACATTTGCATAACGCTGGGCATAAGGATGTTAAGAAGCATCCTGAGAAGCAAAAATATAACGCTTGGTGTTGTTCCGTTAGCCTTCCTGCGGTTGACGCCGTTGGTCATTGTAAGGTTCACAAACTAAAGACGCTCCGATAGCTCAGTTGGTTAGAGCGGAACACTCATAATGTTTTGGTCGGGGGTTCAAGTCCCTCAAGGCCCACCATTCTCATGAAAACACGCAAACATCACAACAATAAAGGCTTGCGACATATCAAAAGAGGAAAGTGCAAGAGAGACATCCGTTTTATTGCCAAAAAACTAAAAATCCCGTATATTGAAACGCTTACGTAAGTAAGTCGCTGTGGCGCATTGACTTGCGTTGCCGATTAGCCCCCGCCGCAAGTCCTTCCGGCACAGTGATTTAAAAAAACTTGACAAATGCCCTTATTATGGTATCATCCATACATGAAAATAGACCTAGCAAAAATCTTTTCGATTGCCGCCCGCGCCCACGCGCAACAGTTTCGCAGAGATGGACTTACGCCCTATTTTAGCCATCCGGTTCGGGTTTGTGATCGCGTACAAAAACATGGTCTTGAAGCGCAAGCCGTTGCCCTGCTTCACGATACGCTCGAAGATACCCATCTGACGCAAGGAGAAATCCTTCATGTCGCCGGACAAACGGTTTATGAGGCTGTCCTCGCCCTAACTCATTACAGCAACGAGAGTTACGACGACTATTTACAGCGCGTCAAGAAAAACGACCTCGCCCGAATTGTAAAGGTCGCGGACATTCTTGACAATCTCTCCGACGATCCCTCTCGCAGACAGATCGTAAAGTACGCTCGCGCATTGCTTTACCTAATCGAAAAATAAATCTTGACGAATCATGCGCCTTTTGATAGGCTTCTTACTATGAGAATGAGAAATACAAATCTTGAAGCGTGGCGCAAGGTTCGGCGCAAAATGCCGCCCCCCTCCCGCGCACACGCTGGACGCAAATATATCAGAAACAAAAACTGGGAAAAGGAGTTGAGCTATGAGGATTGAAGATTTTCGCGTTGGACAGCTTGTTACAAACGGCGATTTTGTTTATAGGGTCGAAAACATCTTTGGTCAGACAAAAACCATTGATGTTTCCTATAATCCCGCATATCATCCCGCAAACGACATGAACAGGATTGATTTTTTTGACGATTGTTCTATTGACTTGTTTTCGGCAGACCTTCCGGTTGTCAAAGAAAAGACTCACGTCGAAAAGATTCTGGAAAGCGTTGAGGGCATTTTGAAGCGCGGCACCAGCTTTGCCGGATTTGATTATCACGGCAAGCGTCGAAACGTCCTTGTCGGCGCGGAAAGTTGCGATGGCTACCTCCCTTGGGGCGAATATGTCAACCGCGCAATCGTGAAGCACAATGGAAAGTTTTATCTTTGCGCCGTTGAAATGACGGACGGGCAGACGATCAAAAACTTCGAGTTATCCAAGATTTCAAACTGGACCGTAAAATAGTTGTTGACATTTTCGCCAGTTGTGATATTATAGAGTCCTACAAAATAGAAAACCATACAGGAGAAAAAGAAAATGAGCAAGCGAGTGATTGAGGAAAAGGTTGAGCGGATTATCCGTGGCGGCACGAAGATTGTCAGCTTTACGTATGAGGGCGAACGCCGGAACGTGCTGGTTGGGTCTGCGATTGCGGACGGCAAGCCTATCTGGGGAAAGCAGAAGAATCGCGGTATCCGTAAGCGTGGTGGGCGTACTTACCTTTGCGGTCTTGACAATTTGGACGAGCACCGCTTTAAGGTGTTCTCCGCCGCGAAGATTCGCAATCTTAGCGTCTGAACCCAAAAGGGGTGACAATAAAACAAATCACCCGCCCCGCAATCATGGGGAAACCGGAGAATACTTCGGGACGCTTTTTTTGGGTTGACAAATTGATCGAATTGCGCTAGTATAGACGCATACAAAATGAGAGAAGATGTTCTCTCGGTGTAAGCTGGAGCGCCTTGTTGGACGTTCCGTAAACATAAGGAGAAAAACGATGGAACAGCTAGTGGATACTGAACAGTTTGTGGGTATGCGCGGAACCGTCGTACCGCGTGACGACGACCCGTTCCTGCATGAGTTCGACGGATTGTGCATCGGTGTGCGGCACGGGTTCTTACAGGTTCGCGACATGGACGACGAGGTTTACGAGGTTGAGGTTGCACAGTTTACGCCCAACGAGGCGTTGGGACGCTTTTTGGGTTGACAAATTGATCGAATTGCGCTAGTATAGACGCATACAAAATGAGAGAAGATGTTCTCTCGGTGCTCTCTTAAAATTGAATATTGATTTTCTTGTGTGGAGTATACCTTTGTTGGCAGGAAATCGTTTGATTGTCAGAAAACATAGAACGAAACTACTACCCAGCAACTGCCATACAGGATGATAAGCGTTCAGAACCGCACGATAACTGAATGCCGAAGACCAACGTGCGTGAGAATGCGAGAACGCCACCGCTTCGATTCCCTGCGAATCTGCATTCAAGAGTTTATTACAAATGGGAACAATCCGATTGCCTTTGATTCAGGAAAGACAACCGAGCAAACGGAGCTTTATAAACCCCTGAATCGTTTGCCCACGATACGGGCCTGATTTTGCAAGAGGATAAAGGTAATCCCAATGACGGAAGGGCGGGTAGGTTAAGACGGTAAACCACCTGAATACAATATGACGGAATGTGGCTTCGAGTGCCACCCCGCCCATGCTTTATCAAATAACGAGGCGTCATTCCACGCCTACAATGCAAAAAAAATGTGAGAGGGCCATAGACTAACTCACCCTTGCCGATTGTGTAGTAATCGGAGCCCAAACCCTGCGGCACACGGAGTGCCGGAATAGCAGTTCCGGAAGGTCAGCCGCCTTTTTGTTGAAAAATTGACCGCCAATCCTATAATAAATATAAATAAAGACGAAAAAGAGTTCCAAAAAGGCTTGTGCGCAACGTTTTTCGTTGTAGGAGTCCTGTTGTGTTGCACCGGAATAGGGGCATTGCTTGGTATTCCCATGATAATTGCGTCTATAAAAGAAAGTCTCTAAGTCGCTTCGGCGCATAGACTTGCGCGGCAGGTTAGCCCCCGCCGCAAGTCCTTCCACCGCATATACTTGCGCTTGTAAATTAATTAAAAAATCCTCTTGACTTTTGCCGTCTTATCGCGTACATTGTTCTTAGAAACTAAGGGAGGATACAATGATCCACGCGAATCAGTTGATTAAAAACGAAAACGGAAAACCGAGCTATTTGATGGGAGGCGGCGACGAAGGAATCATTAGGATTGACGTAAGGCTGGGCGAAGGCGGCAAATGCTGGGTTGCAACTCGCGCCGTCGAATCGTGGATTGAACCGGAAACAGAAGAAACTTTCGACAAAGAAGTTCCCATTTCCTACGCCGTCCGCAATCTCGCCAGTCCGGTTCGCAGTAAAATCCAAAATGAGAAGAACTTTTCCGTTGCGGCCTATATTGGCGGAACAGTCCGCCTCATCCGTCCCCTCGTTTGGGTGGAAGGTGACAAGGTTTGCTCTCTCTCGATTGTGTCAAAGTAAAACAAAAAATCTATCTTCGCACAAAAAAAGTTTGACATAGCCTCCCTTTTGCATTAGATTAAGCGTGTTGAAAATAAAGAACCATCCAACAAAGGAGCAAAATATGAATCCCACAAAAGTTGATCTTCACATCTGCCATTCCTCCCAGTCGAAAGAAGTTCCGTTCAGCGAGCTTTCCGTTCCCGTCCTTCCGGCAAGGACTGACTCTTATATGCCTGTAGCACACGATGATCTTGTCAAACGAATCCAGCGCAGACTGGAACAGGCTGGCCTTGTCATTGTCCATGACTCTCATGTCCTTTGGCGCGGTGGTCAGCGATATTTTGGCCTCATGCAGGTCAACCATCCCGATCTTTGCGATCCCGATTCTGCGATGATCGTTGGTGTCCGAAACAGCTACGACAAGTCCCTCCCCGCAACCATTGGCTCCGGAAATCAGGTTTTTGTTTGCGATAACCTTGTTTTCAACGGCGAAGTCGTACTTGGCCGAAAGCATACGAAAAACATTTTCGAGGATTTGGAGGGCTTGATCGAAAAGGCTATGGACGTTCTTTTCCTCCGCTGGCGTCAACACCGCGCTCGTGTTGCATTCTACAAGGAGTACGAAGTTGCGAATGTAGAGGCCCACGACCTCATCGCAAAGTCCTTCCTTTCTGGCATTATCAGCAAGGTTCAAATTGCGGACGCAATTTCCCAGTGGAACAATCCCAACCATCCGGAGTTCAAAGACCGCAACCTTTGGAATCTCCACAATACCTTTACGGAGGTCATGAAGGGTCGGCTTGATACGCTCCCCCGCAATTCCCGCCTTCTTCACAACCTTCTGGATGGCGTCTCCGGATTTGTCCCTCCCACCGACACTGAATAGCCGTAGAAAAACCAGAAACGGGCTTGGCAAATGTCAAGCCCTTTTTTTTGTCGAAGCGCATCCCCTATGTTATTGTGCGGCAACGACTTGCGCGGATGGTTAGCCCTCGCCACAAGTTCTTCTGCCGCATATACTTATGTGGCAAAATAATTAAAAAATTATCTTGACTATTTTCTTTTGATATGCCAGAATTAACTTCGTTAAAAATAAAGGAATATGCGAAATGAATCAATGCGATCAAATTGAAATTATCCGTAAAATCAAAATCCGCGTAAATGAGTGCGTCGAAATTGCAAATAAAAAGCTCTCTAAAAAATATAAAATCCCCACGGTGTACTTTAATCTACGCGGAACCTGCGCCGGAATTGCCGATTCTGGAAAATATACGATTAACTTTAATCTTCCGATGGCAAGCGAAAATCTTAATGAGTTTCTTTACCAGACTGTTCCGCATGAAGTTTCGCACCTTCTTTCTGTTTTGTATTTTGAGTGCTATTCTGGGCACAATCCCGAATGGAAATGGTTTATGCGAAACGTCTATGAGTTAGAGCCCAAGCGTTGTCATAACTTTGACGTAAAAAAACATCGTATCAGAAAAATTAAGGTTCATCTTTACTGTTGCGCCGGTTGCGGAAAAATAATTCGCGTCGGGTCAAAAAAGCACAACATCACACAAGCCATTTCTCTCCCCCGCTACGGTTGTTCCCTCTGCGGAACTCCTATTAAAAAAACAAACTATCAAAAAACAGTTGACAAATACGACTAAACTGTATACTATAAGAGAACAAAAATAGGAGATAAACTTATGACAATCAAGGTTCAAACGGTCAGTGGCTCTCGATTCATCCGCATTAAGAAAATCTCGTCAAAGAATGGGGATATTGTTGTAAAGGGGTCCTAATGCAAACATGGGGCGTCACATAACCAAGGAGAAGGATGATGAAATTCGAAGTAAGTGTTGAAAAGCGGATGTATGCGACGGGAAAGGTGACAGTGGACTGTGATACCGCCGATCAAGCGGTAGAACTCGTGGAAAATCAAATCGCGAACGGAGTACTCCAGACCACGGCGGTAGATTGGGGTGACACAGAGTACGAAGACTGTTCGTTCTGCACAACGGGCGACGTAGATTGACGCCCAACCCCAGCGTTCTCCCTCCAGCGGCCTTCGCTGGTAGGGAACAACGCGTTGTTCTGCCTCTTAATTCAAACAACCAAAGCGAAGGAAATGCCAATGAAACCCGATGAATTGATTAAACTCTCCGAAACGAGCATCCGGCTGTTGGGCGAGGTTGCCATTGCCAAGCTGGACGCTCAAATTGCAAAAACCGAAAAAGCCGAGATGTCGGTTAAGGCTCTTGAGGCCAGAATCGACGCGGCGCGGGCGGCATGGAAACCCCTGCCGTATGAGGACGAAAGCGGAGTTGTTCGCCTAACGCTCGGGGATGCCGCCACCATTATGGTCATGCTGGGCGTTGATAGGCAGAACACCCAAGGTGAGGCACAGCCTCCCACCAAAAATCTATGAAAATACAAACGACGCAACGGGAGGCTGTTGACCTCCACCGCCTTGTTAGGCGCGATAAACCGAAAGCCATCGAGCGCAACAAAGGGCTGTTTGTCACTTGCTGCATGATGGAGGGAATGACGCTACGAGAAGCGTATGAAGCCTTCTACCGAGCAAACCGCAGGCTGTGGGCAAATGCTTGCGCCTAACCCCACGGCTGACCGTCGCGCCACAGAAAAGGAGAAAACGCATGAATAAGAAAAGTGCCAAGGCAAAGCGGCCCGTTGTGGCGCGTAAGGTCGAGCCGGTTGTTGGGCAGTTTATATCTTCCGAATGCCTTGGAAACTTCTACGTCAACGCGCCGAGCGGCGATGTAATCGCCATGACGCCGCGTCGTAAACTGGCGCAAGCAATCGCGGATGCCATGAACAGGTCGAAAGGTCGGACGGCAAAGCTACTTCGGTGCGGGTGGACAGTAGGGCGCGATGAAATGCTGTATCCGCCCAACAACTGATATGCGTCAGTTGACGTTTATCCCAAAAGGAATTAAAAAATACCCATCAAAATCATAGACGACCCAAAATATAAAAAAGATAAACACAATTGTAAGTTGTTGCCACACATTGACTTGCGCGACCCCCTAGCCCCCGCCGCAAGTCCCTCTCCTGCATCAACTTATATACTCTAAAGAGTTTTCAATTTTATCAGTTGTGTTTTCTGTTCTGTTTAATTCCACTGCTATTTATTCTCTCCCTTATTTGCTCGATCTAAAAAAATCGGGCTATTCATAAAGGTTCTTATTTGGGCTTGACAAAAAAATCGGGCGACCGATGTGTTATTCAGCCGCCCATCTATTTGCGCCGGACAGAAAAATCCGGCGAATGTCAAGCTAATTTATGCGATGGATGCAAGAATCTTTTGCCCGTCCTTTGTGATCTTGCGCTTGCCATCAATACGAACAAGGTCTTGCTTCAAAAGATACTGCTCAACATCTCGCTGTAATGCCGAGCGGGAAAGTCCAGTTGCGGCGGCAAGCATATTGAGCGAACACGCCCCGCGCTTATTCAGTTCGCGCAACACAATCACCTCGGAATTGGTAAGACCCAACGGAAGGATTCCAAGGTCAGCCTTCAATTCTGCCCAATCGTCGGGGCCGAAGGTGATTTGCTCCTTGCTTTTGCAATAGGTTTCAACGTCCTGCGCCATCTTCACGCATGACCGAGCGTTGCCGCGAGTCGCCTTTGCGATGCTCTCAACAATTCCATCCTTAAAAAGAACATCTTCTGCATACATCTTAACCAAGCCTTCAAGGTCGTCTTGCGTATAACCCTGAAAGTCCACAAGGTCAAGCCGATCCTTTAGCGGGGGAAAGAGCTTATCCTGTTCCGTAGTGGCAAACATAAAAGTCAACTTTTCAAAGTCAAACTCATACGTTGCATCCTGCCACTGAAAACGGCGCACAGGGTCTTTTTCGCTGTTGCAGATTGTCAGCAGAGCTTGCGACAAATCCTTGGGGATATTATGGGACTCGTCAAATAGGATCGTCACGGGTCTATCGTGGATCAGGGTCAGGAAGATGTTCTCAAAGAAACGAGTGTTATTTTGCAAGATGGACGAATTGAGTTCGTACATTGGCCGAGGAGTCCCGTCCTTATTCTTCAAGTGTTTTGCAACCGCACGGGCAAAGCAGGTTTTCCCGAACCCCTTTGCTCCACAAAACAGCAAAAAGGGAAGGCGGGAAGTCTTTTGAAAAGCGTCCAGATAAAAGGACAGTTTTCGCTTCAACGCGCCTTGCCCAATCAGTCCATCAAAATAATCAGCCATTTTTTACCTCCAAGTTTTATTCTGCCCCCACTATAGCATATTAAGGCTAAATGTCAATCTTATTAAAGCCCCCCTCTCCGACATAGACCCAATAGCTGTAATCGAAGGAAAGGACGCATCTTTGGCGGCGAAGGTATTCCGAAATGTCGTCAAGCTCCTTTTCTATAGCCTGTTCCGAGTAGGATTCAAGCTGAAACGAAACGCGGCACGTCGCCTTTGAGAGCTTCATCGAGTGTTTTTCTTTAAGGAAAGAGATAACTGCGCCCCTATCTTCCTGATAACCGTTAAAAATAATGTATCCTTTTGCAAACGCGCTCATGACTTTCCTCCAATATTCTGCGTTTATAGTACCATATAGGCCCGATTTGTCAAGCCTCAACTGCGAATAAGAAACAGACCCTTCCCGTCCAAAATGAAGTTCATATAATTGCCCCTTTCCTTGTTCTATTCCTTTTTCTAAAACTTCAAATTAGAACAAATAACCAAGCTCTTTCATGGATTCGTACAGTTGCTTGAGGGATTCCAAGTCGAAAATAAAAGGTACATATCCCGTGGTTTCGATGGCTTGTGCCTTTTCATCCGCCGCACCAAAATCTGCACATGAACCCAGAGGAACAATCCGGCAGGTCTTGTCTACTACAAAAGCGAAATAATGTTTTGATTTCATATTCAGTTCCTTTCCTTATCGTTTGAAATCATTATGGACTATTGCCCGACAGATTGCAAGCCTTTTATTATTTAATCTCTACAACTGCATTGAGAGATTTTAGTTTGCGATTTTCATATTTATGTAAGGCTTGTGATAAATCCATTTTCATCTTATCCTCCTCCAATGTTTATGCGTGTAGTGTCGCAGATTAGGCGGGATATGTCAAGGATTCTTTTTTAATCCATGCAAGTTCCTCCGGTTTATAACTATACCCATTCTCCTTCACTGCCACAATGACAGCAGGTAAAATACTCGCCGTCAATCTGTCTTGCAGACTCACAGGCATCCCCATCTTCATCAACGGTCATGTTTACCGTGAAAAGGGGGCTGACGTTTTCCGTATTTGACTCGCACTCGGGATTTTTGCAACGTAATTTCATGGGTTTCTCCTGTTTTTATTATGTGGGTATATTAAACTATTCTGCCGAAAGTGTCAACCCTATTTTTTAATCTTGAATTCGTGACCAATCAGCTTAATTGCTTCTTTCATCGTATATTCCGGAATAACTTTCTTGGTTGCTCGATTGAATTCTTCTTCAGTATATTGTTTACCATTTAGATACCAGAATTTAGCTCCATCAGCAAATTCAACCGCTGGACCATCTTCGCGATGTCTTTTACCATTCAGCCACCATTCTTTATGTCCATCACTCCATTCAATTGCTGGGCCATCTTCACGATGTAATTTACCATTTAATCGCCAAAATGTTCCAGCTTCATTAACTTCTACTTGATAGATCATATTTTATTCCTTATTTCTTAATCTTGAACTCATGTCCAATCAGCTT
>Ga0116183_1001684_pt1 | contig 24782 bp, 19 predicted proteins | sample AD_UKC078_MetaG_FD_89753 | JGI IMG/M metagenome (GOLD analysis project Ga0116183, IMG submission 89753) | Active sludge microbial communities of municipal wastewater-treating anaerobic digesters from USA - AD_UKC078_MetaG | ecosystem: Engineered > Bioreactor > Anaerobic > Digestate | place: USA... | reverse complement strand
GTCCAACGGGAACACCCCGTCGAGCATGGTGTCCCACTGCTGAATCGTCATCGTCCGGCCACCACCGTCAACCAGACTCATCTGATTGTCCAACGCCGCCTGCGACACCGGCGAACCGGCTACCAACCCGGTCACGGCGAGAACCACCGCAACCAGCACACGACCGATAACCTTCATGGTCTCCCTAGCTTGTCGGCGGTGATTCATTCGTTCACCCGCTGATATCCCCGCGCCCGATCGTCTCCGATGACGGCGAAGCGCGTGCTCTCGTACGTCAACGAGGAAGATATCGGTACCGCAACGACAGGGCAACGCGAACCGGTCGAATCCCCGAGCCATGTACCGCCCCGAATCGTTTGCCAGCCACCGCTGGCGGCGGGACGCTGAACGCATTCGACGGGGCTCCGCACCGGGTGACCCGTATCGGCCGACAAAATCGACAAGGTCGGCAACGCTGACGCAAAAGGCCCGCACACTGCTCAAATATGGTGCGGCGGCACGTTTTCGCGCAGCCAGGCATCACGGTCGTCGCGTCCCGAGGGCTCGGGCGCAGTCTCGTCGGCCGAGGCCTGAGGTAACTCCTCGCCGAAGATTCGGTTAACTGAGGCCTTGTCGAGATGGCGTGACGTCACGGACGGTCACACCAAGTTGTGACGAAGGTCACAGGCCCTGCCATTGTCGATCCCGCCGGGGATATTCGCAGGTCGGACGGGGAATGGAGGCCGGTCACAGTTCCAGGGTGGACAACTCGGCGATCACCTGGGTCGCGAGTGGTCCCAGTGTGGCCATGCCGTCGCGCACGGCGGACCGCGATCCCGCGATGTTGACCACCAGGGTGCTACCGGAGATTCCGGCCAACCCGCGGGACAACCCGGCGTCCGTGCTGCCGGCGGCCAATCCGGAGGACCGCAGGGCCTCGGCGATGCCGAGCAGTTCCCGGTCGAGGATGGTTTTGGTCGCCTCCGGTGCGACATCGCGCGGGTTGACGCCGGTGCCGCCGACCGACACCACCAGGTCGACCCCACCGATCACCGCGGTGTTCAGCGCGTTGCGGATCTCCACCTCATCGGCGGCGACGGCGACCACGCCGTCGACGACGAAACCCGCTTCGTAGAGCAGTTCGCTGACCAGCGGTCCGCTGTCGTCTTCCTCGACCCCACGGGCACGGCGGTCATCGACCACCACGACCAGGGCACGTCCGGCAGAACCAGGTGGCTGTTCCATGGGTATCACCGTATATCCGGGTGCCGACGTCCGTGCGGAGCCACCACCGTCCACGGCGGAGTCGTCGCCGATCACCCGGATCACTGGTCGGCCTTGCCCAACGTCACCTGCACGGTCTTGCTGGCGCCGGCCGGGTCGAGGTAGGTCAGCGTGAGGGTGTCGCCGGGCGCCCGCGAACGCACCGCCGCGACCAGAGCGTTGGCGCTGCCGATCACCCGTTCGTCGACCTTGGTCACCACGACGCCACTGGGCAGACCGGCGTTGGCGGCCGCTCCGCCCTTCACCACCTCGACGATCTTCGCGCCATGCGCGGTCACGTCATTGCTGACCTGCACCCCCAGCGACGCGTGCGCGGCGCTGCCGGTGTTGATCAGCTCATCGGCGATGCGCTTGGCCTGGTCGACCGGGATCGCGAAACCCAGGCCGATCGAACCGCTGCTGGACTCCGCGGAGTCACCGCCGAGCGTGGCGATGGCGGAGTTCACCCCCACCAGTTCACCCTTCATGTTCACCAGTGCGCCGCCCGAGTTGCCCGGGTTGATCGCCGCATCGGTCTGGATCGCGTCGAGGACCGTGTTCTGGTTGCCTGCGTCGCCGCCGGCCGAGACCGGGCGGTTGAGCGCACTGACGATGCCGGTGGTCACCGTGCCCTCCAACCCGAGCGGGGAGCCGATCGCGACGACGTCCTGTCCGACCCGCAGATCGGCCGAGGACCCCAGAGTGATCGGGGTCAGCCCGGACACCCCCTCGGCGCGGACCACTGCGATATCGCTGGCCGGGTCGGTGCCCACGACGGTGAACTGCGCGGTCCGGCCGTCGGAGAAGGTGACGAGTGTCGCCGGACCGCCGCCGGGCCCGGGCAGTCCGCCCGGACCGCCCTGCCCACCCGGTCCGCCCTGGCCACCTTGCCCGCCCTGGCCGCCCGGCCCGCCAGGCAAACCGGGTGCGCCGGGCAAGCCTGGCGCGCCGGGCAGACCGGGCAGCCCGGGTGCCCCCTGCGAACCCGGCTTGAAGCCCTTCGCCGCGGAGACGACGTGGTTGTTGGTCAGGATCAGGCCGTCCTCGGTCAGAACGATCCCCGAACCCTCCTCGGACTGCCGCCCCATCTTGGTCTCGAGCTTGACCACGCTGGGAACCACCTTGGCCGCAACCTCCTCGACGGAGCCGACCGGGACGTTGGCGGTCGGAGCGGCCGGCCGGGAGGGCTTCCCGTTCGGCGCCGCGGTCGTCATCGTCGTCACGGTGGTGGGGTTCGGTTTCACGATGGTCGCCACCACTCCGCCCATACCGGCGGACACCGCGGCGATGGCCAGCGCCCCCACCGTCAGGGCGGCCGCGCGCGAACGCTTCCGCGGCTCCTTCGGCCCGGGCCCGGCCGGCCGGGGCGGGTACGCACCGTAGCCGGGCTGGTACTGCTGCTGAGGGTTCTGCTGCGCGGCCTGCTGCGTGGTGGCGTAACGCCAGTCGTACGGCTGCTGGTAGCCGGCCTGGGTATAGCCCTGCGTCGCGTGCGGATTCGGCCCATCCCGGCCGGGTTGCTGCGACGCGGAATACCGCGGGTCGTCTGTCATGGTCGCTGTGTGCTCTTTCTGGTCACGCGGCGCGCAATCGCGCCGTCCTGGGTCTCAGCTTGCCGGGTACTACTGAGAATCGACTGAGACAACACTCGCCGCGGTGGACAAATTTCGCCGCGGCCCGTCGTCCTCGGCGTTTGCCAGGTCACTTTCGCTGACGGCGGACGACGTCGAGTAGCCCGTCGGCACCGGACGGCCGGGCAGCAGCACGAAGAACGAGGTCCCAGGCGGGTCCCCGCCGGGCAGCGTCTCCCCGATCCGGATCATTCCGCCGTGCTTGACCACGACCTGTTTGACGATTGCCAGTCCGAGCCCCGAACCGGGCATCGCCCGCGCCGACGTCGACCGGTAGAACCGCTCGAATACCAGCCCACGCTCCTCCGGCGAGATCCCGGGCCCCTCGTCGGACACCACTAGTTCGGCGTGCGCCGAGTCGACCTGCCGAAGCCGCAGGCCGACGGTGCCACTCGACGGACTCCACTTGGCCGCATTGTCCAGCAGATTCAGCACGGCCCGGGACAGCCCCGCCGCGTCGCCGTGTACCTGCCAGCCGACGATGTCGACCTGGAACTGAATATCGTTGCGGCGGCGGCGCACACGCTCGAGGCTGCGGTCGATGACCTCGCTCATGTCGATGTCCTCCAGCGACGTCCCGTGCGCGTTGTCCTCGCGGGTGAGGTCGACGAGGTCGCCCACCAGCGTGGACAGTTCCTCGATCTGGCCGATGACGTCGGAACGCAGTTCGGCCAGTTCGCTCTCCGGGATGGCCGGGGCGCCGGGGCTGCTGGAGGCCATCAGCAGTTCGACGTTGGTCCGCAACGAGGTCAGCGGTGTCTTGAGTTCGTGGCCGGCGTCGGCCACCAGCCGGGCCTGGCGCTCCCGCGACTCGGCCAGCGCCCGCAACATGGCGTTGAAGGCCTCGGTCAGCCGGGCGAGTTCGTCGCTGCCGAATACCGGGATGGGCCGCAGGTCATCGGTTCGGGCCACCCGTTCGGCGGCCTCGGTGAGCCGGCCGACCGGCCGCAGCCCGGTGCGGGCGACCGTCCCGCCCGCGACGGCCGCGATCACCACCCCGATACCGCCCACCGCCAGCAGCACCCATTTGAGCTTGGTCATCACCTCGTTGGTGGGCTGCAAGCTCTTGGAGATCAGCAGGGAGCTACCCGTGGGCAGGTGGATCGCCAGCACCCGCTGGTCCCCGACGGTGCGCCGGGACATGAACAGCTCACCGCGGATGACGGCCTTCTCGGGCGTTCCGACCGGCAGCGACTGCCCCTGCTGATTCGCGGTGTAGATGGACCGGCCGGGATTCACCAGCATGGCGTTGACGTCGGAATACGCGGTGCCCTCGATGGCCTTGGCCGGGTCGGCTGCCAGCGAACCGCTGGCGATCAGCAGCTGGGCGCGGCTCTGCAACTGGTTGTCGATGTCGGTGTAGAGCGCGGCGGAGACCACCGCGTAGACGGCGACGGCCATCAGCACCACCACCATCGCGACCATCGACATGGCCAGCAGCATCACCCGCCACCGCAGCGACAGCGATGTGGCGGCTCGCTCCGGCACCCGCATCGCGCGCGCGCGTCGCTGCTTCCACCGTGACATCAGGGCGGCGTTTCACGCAGCACATAACCCACCCCGCGCACGGTGTGGATCAGCCGCGTTTCTCCTTCAGCTTCGGTCTTGCGACGCAGGTAGCCGACGTACACCTCAAGTGCGTTACCCGAGGTCGGAAAATCGAAACCCCAGACCTCTTCGAGGATCCGGCTGCGGGTGAGCACCCGGCGGGGATTCGCCATCAGCATCTCCAGCAGCGCGAACTCGGTGCGGGTCAGGCTGATGGAACGCTTGCCGCGGTGCACCTCGCGGGTCGCCGGATCGAGCGTGAGGTCGCCGAAGCTCATCATGGCGCTCTCGGCGGAGTCCTCCGGTCCGGTGCGGCGCAGCAGCGCCCGCAACCGGGCCAGCAGTTCCTCCAGCGCGAACGGCTTGGGCAGGTAGTCGTCGGCTCCGGCGTCCAGTCCGGAGACCCGCTCGGAGACGGAGTCGCGTGCGGTCAACACCAGGATCGGCAGATCATCCCCGGTGCTGCGCAGCTGCCGACACACCTCGAGGCCGTCCAGGCGGGGCATCATCACGTCGAGCACGACGGCATCGGGCCGGTCGTTGGCGATCGCGTCGAGCGCCTCGACACCGTCCTCGGCGAGATTCACCGAGTAGCCGTTGAAGGACAGGGAACGCCGCAGCGACTCACGCACGGCACGGTCGTCGTCGACCACAAGGATTCGCACGGGGTCAGTCTCGACTACTCGAATAAGAAACTGCTGAAGAACGCGCCGACCGGTACCGCAATCCTGCGGCGACGTTGCTGGTTCAGCGCTTGTCGAGGTCGATCAGGCCCAGGCGGGCGGCCTTGAGCAGACGGCGCGGCACCTTGTGCTGACGACCGCCGACCGAGACCGTGACCAGTCCGGTGGCCTCCGCCTTCCACTGCGAACGCCGACTACGGGTGTTCGAGCGCGACATCCGGCGTTTGGGCACAGCCATGGCTCAAAGCTCCTCGTGATTGCTGCCGCGCACAACCGTCCGGCGCAGGCAAGTTGTTAGAGAGAATAGCCGCCGGCACCGCCCTTCTCCAATCCGGTGCCGTCCAGCAGGTAACCTACCGGTTGGTTGGTCGGGTTGAGGGAGTGCGGATGACGGCGGATCTACCCACGGCGCGGATCGGGAACTGCTCCGGGTTCTACGGCGATCGCGTCGCCGCGATGCGGGAGATGCTCACCGGCGGCGACCTGGACTACCTGACCGGCGACTACCTGGCCGAGTTGACCATGCTGATCCTGGGCCGCGACCGGATGAAGAACCCCGACCGGGGCTACGCCAAGACCTTTCTGGTGCAACTCGAGGAGTGCCTGGGACTGGCCCGCGACAAAGGTGTCCGGATCGTGGTCAACGCCGGCGGACTCAACCCCGCCGGCCTTGCCCAGGCGGTGCGGGCGCTGGCCGACAGGCTCGGGGTACCCACCCGGGTGGCCCACGTCGAGGGTGACGACCTGCTGCCGCGCGCCGCAGAACTCGGCTTCCCCGGCGTGCTGACCGCGAACGCCTACCTCGGCGCCTGGGGCATCGTCGACTGTCTGAACGCCGGGGCCGACATCGTGGTGACCGGGCGGGTCACCGACGCCTCGGTGATCGTCGGCCCGGCGGCCGCGCACTTCGGCTGGGACCGCGGGGACTACGACCGGTTGGCCGGGGCGGTGGCGGCCGGCCACGTGATCGAATGCGGCACCCAGACCACCGGTGGTAACTACGCCTTCTTCACCGAGATCGCCGATCTGTCCCATCCCGGATTCCCGATCGCCGAGGTGTACGCCGACGGATCCTCGGTGATCACCAAGCACCCGGGCACCGGCGGGCAGGTCAGCGTCGGCACCGTCACCGCGCAACTGCTCTACGAGATCACCGGCGCCCGCTACGCCAACCCCGACGTCACCGCCCGGTTCGATGCGATCGACCTCGCCGACGACGGACCGGACCGGGTCCGGATCTCCGGTGTCCGCGGCGAACCGCCACCGCCGACGCTGAAGGTGTCGCTGAACAGCATCGGCGGCTACCGCAACTCGGCGACGTTCGTACTCACCGGTCTGGACATCGATGCCAAGGCCGCCCTGGTGCGAAGCCAGTTGACCGCCGGGTTGTCGGCTGGGCCGACGGCGGAACCGGCCGCTGAACCGGCCGCTGAACCGGCCGAGGTGCAGTGGACGCTGGCCCGGACCGACCACCCCGACGCCGACACCGAGCAGACCGCCAGCGCACTGCTGACCTGCACCGTGCGCGACCCCGACCCGAACAAGGTCGGACGCCGGTTCTCCTCGGCCGCAGTCGAACTCGCGCTGGCCAGCTACCCGGGCTTCCACACCACCGCGCCACCGTCGGACGCGGCGGTGTACGGGGTCTTCACCGCCGGGTACGTCCCGGCCGGCGAGGTGCCGCACACCGCGGTGCACGACGACGGCACCCGGGTGTCGATACCGCCGGCCGCCGAGACCCTCGCGCTCGCCCCGGCCGACGACCCGGCGCCGCCCGCGCCATTGCCCGCCGGGCCGACCCGCCGACTGCCGCTGGGCACTGTCGCCGGAGCCCGCAGCGGCGACAAGGGCGGCGGCGCCAACATCGGTCTCTGGGTGCGCACCGAGGATCAGTGGCGGTGGCTGGCCCACACCCTGACCGTCGAGACGGTGCGCGAACTGCTGCCCGAAGCCAGCGGCCTCCCCATCACCCGACACCTGTTCCCACGACTGCGGGCGGTGAACTTCGTCATCGACGGAATCCTCGGCCGGGGGGTGGCCTACCAGGCCCGGTTCGACCCGCAGGCGAAAGGGCTGGGCGAATGGCTGCGCAGCCGGCACGTCGACATTCCCGTCAGCATCCTCGAGGAGCCCAACACATGAGTATCTGGACCACACCGGAGCGCCAGCAGCTACGAAAGACCGTGCGCGCCTTCGCCGAACGCGAGATCCTGCCGCACGTCGACGAGTGGGAGCGGATCGGGGAACTGCCCCGCGAGCTGAGCCGCAAGGCCGCCGAGACCGGCCTGCTCGGGGTCGGCTTCCCCGAGGAGGTCGGTGGTGAGGGCGGCGACGCCGCCGATACCGCGATCATCTGCGAGGAACTGCATCAGTCCGGGGTTCCCGGCGGGGTCTTCGCCTCGCTGTTCACCTGCGGTATCGCCGTCCCGCATATGGCCGCCTCCAGCGACCCACGACTCATCGAGACGTTCGTCAAACCCACCCTGCGCGGCGAGTTGATCGGGTCGCTGGCCATCACCGAACCCGGCGGCGGTTCCGATGTCGGCCACCTGCGCACCACCGCCTTGCGCGATGGAGACCACTACGTGGTCAACGGTTCCAAGACCTACATCACCTCCGCGGTGCGCGGTGACTACGTCGTCACCGCGGTACGTACCGGCGGAGCGGGCGCGGCCGGGGTGTCACTGCTGGTGGTCGAGAAGGGCACGCCGGGCTTCGAGGTGAGCCGCAAACTGGACAAAATGGGCTGGCGCTCCTCGGACACCGCCGAGTTGTCCTTCACCGACGCCCGGGTGCCGGCACACAACCTGGTGGGCGCGGAGAACAGTGGCTTCTTCCAGATCGCCCAGGCTTTCGTCTCCGAACGCATCGGCCTTGCCGTCCAGGCGTATTCCAGCGCCCAGCGCTGCCTGGACCTCACCGCCGCATGGTGCCGGGACCGCGAGACCTTCGGCCGCCCGCTGATCTCCCGGCAGGCCGTGCAGAACACCCTGGCCGAGATGGCGCGCCGCATCGATGTGGCGCGGGTGTACTCCCGCACCGTGGTCGAACGCTATGTAGCCGGGGACACGAACCTGATCACCGAGGTGTGCTTCGCCAAGAACACCGCGGTGGAAGCCGGCGAGTGGGTGGTCAACCAGGCCGTTCAGTTGTTCGGCGGCATGGGCTACATGACCGAGTGCGAGGTCGAACGGCAGTACCGCGACATGCGGATCCTCGGCATCGGCGGCGGCACCTCGGAGATCATGACCGGACTGGCCGCGAAAACCCTCGGTTACACGGCGTGACGGCCCTGCGCACGGCCGTCGACCCGTGCTCCCCCAGCTACCGGGAGGCCGCCGAGGTGATGTCGGTCAAACTCGCCGAACTCGACACCGAACTCGCCAGGGCGCTCGCCGGCGGTGGGCCGAAATATGTTGAGCGACATCACGCCCGGGGCAAGATGACCGCCCGGGAGCGCATCGAACTGCTCGTCGACGAGGACTCCCCGTTCCTCGAACTATGCCCGCTGGCCGCCTACGGCAGCACCTTCCAGGTGGGCGCCAGTGTGGTGGTGGGGATCGGTGTCGTCGAAGGCGTCGAGTGCATGCTGGTCGCGCACGACCCCACCGTCAAGGGCGGCACCTCCAACCCGTGGACGCTGAAGAAAGTCCTGCGGGCCAACCAGATCGCGCTGGAGAACCGGCTGCCGGTGATCTCGCTGGTGGAGTCCGGTGGGGCCGACTTGCCCACCCAGAAGGAGATCTTCATCCCGGGCGGTCAGATGTTCCGGGACCTCACCCGACTCTCCGCCGCCGGCATCCCGACCATCGCGCTGGTGTTCGGCAACTCCACCGCCGGCGGGGCGTACATCCCGGGCATGAGCGACTACGTGGTGATGATCAAGGAGCGCTCGAAGGTGTTCCTGGCCGGGCCGCCGCTGGTCAAGATGGCCACCGGTGAGGAGTCCGACGACGAATCCCTCGGCGGCGCCGAGATGCACGCCAGGACATCGGGCCTGGCCGACTACTTCGCGGTGGACGAGGCCGACGCCATCCGGTTGGGCCGGCGGATCGTGGCCCGGCTCAACTGGGTCAAGAAAGGGCCGGCCCCGCGCCCGGCGACGGCACCGCTGGCCGATCCGGAGGAACTGATCGGCATCGTCCCCGCCGACCTGCGCATCCCGTTCGACCCGCGGGAGGTGATCGCGCGGGTGGTCGACGGTTCCGACTTCGACGAGTTCAAACCGCTCTACGGCGCATCGCTGGTCACCGGTTGGGCCGCCGTGCACGGCTATCCGGTCGGGATCCTGGCCAACGCCCGCGGGGTGCTGTTCAGCGCGGAGGCGCAGAAGGCGACCCAGTTCATCCAACTGGCCAACCAGTCGAACACCCCATTGTTGTTCCTGCACAACACCACCGGCTACATGGTGGGCCGCGCCTACGAGGAAGGCGGGATGATCAAGCACGGCTCGATGATGATCAACGCCGTCTCGAACTCCACCGTGCCACATATCTCGCTGTTGATCGGCGCCTCCTACGGCGCGGGCCACTACGGCATGTGCGGCCGGGCCTACGACCCCCGCTTCCTGTTCGCCTGGCCCAGCGCAAAATCCGCGGTGATGGGCGGGGCGCAGTTGGCCGGGGTGCTGTCGATCGTCAACCGGGCCGCCACCGAGGCCCGCGGCGGAACGGTCGACGAGTCCGCCGACGCCGCCCTGCGGGCGGCCGTCGAAGCCCAGATCGAAGCCGAGTCGCTACCGCTGTTCCTGTCCGGCCGGCTTTACGACGACGGCGTGATCGACCCCCGTGACACCCGCACCGTACTGGGAATGTGCTTGTCCGCCATCGCCAATGGCCCGATTGAGGGGACGTCGAAGTTCGGCGTCTTCCGGATGTGAACGAGGGGCTGACACGGTGATAACCCGAGTACTGGTCGCCAACCGCGGCGAGATCGCCCGCCGAGTGTTCGCCACCTGCCGACGTCTCGGCGTCGGCACCGTCGCCGTCTTCACCGACCCCGACGCCAGGTCCCCGCATGTCGCGGAGTCCGACGCCCGGGTCCGCGTCGACAGCTACCTCTCCATCCCGGAATTGATCCAGGCGGCGCGATCGGCCGGTGCCGACGCGATCCACCCCGGGTACGGATTCCTCTCGGAGAACGCCTCTTTCGCGGCCGCGGTGATCGACGAGGGGCTGATCTGGATCGGGCCGCCGGTTGCCGCCGTCACCGCGATGGGATCGAAGATCGAGGCCAAGAAGATGATGGCCGCCGCCGGAGTGCCGGTGCTCGCCGATCTGGACCCGGACACCATCACCGCCGGGCAACTGCCGGTTCTGGTCAAGGCGTCGGCCGGGGGCGGCGGGCGCGGGATGCGGGTGATCGACGATCTCGGCGCACTGCCGGAGGCGGTGCGTGCCGCCCGGCGCGAGGCCGCGTCGGCGTTCGGCGACGGCGCGGTGTTCTGCGAGCGTTATCTGCCGCGCGGGCACCACATCGAGGTGCAGATCATGGCCGACGCGCACGGCACCGTGTGGGCGGTCGGCGAACGGGAGTGCTCGATTCAGCGCCGGCATCAGAAGGTCATCGAGGAGGCACCCTCCCCTCTGGTGGACCGGATTCCCGGTATGCGGGACCGGTTGTTCACCGCGGCCCGACAGGCGGCCGCAGCGATCGGCTACACCGGCGCCGGGACGGTCGAGTTCCTCGCCGACGATGACGGGGAGTTCTTCTTCCTGGAGATGAACACCCGTCTGCAGGTGGAGCACCCGGTCACCGAGCTGACCACCGGCACCGACCTGGTCGAGTGCCAACTGGCGGTCGCCGACGGTGCGGCGCTCGCCGCCGACCCACCGGTCGCCGCGGGCCATTCCATCGAGGCCCGACTGTACGCGGAGGACCCGTCCCGGGGCTGGCAGCCTCAGGCCGGCACCGTGCACCACATCGAGGTGCCCGGCGTGGCAACACAGTTCGGGCTGCTGCGGGAGTCCGGTCTCCGGCTGGACTCCGGCATCGTCGATGGTTCGGTGGTGTCGGTGCACTACGACCCGATGCTGGCCAAGGTCATCTCGTATGCCCCGACCCGGCGGCGCGCCGCCGCCCTGCTGGCCGACGCGCTGGCCCGCACCCGCCTGCACGGTCTGCGCACCAACCGCGACCTGCTGGTCAACGTGCTGCGCCATCCTGCGTTCCTGGCCGGGCACACCGACACCGCGTTCTTCGACAGCCACGGCCTGGACACGCTGGCCGCGCCCCTGGCCGGGCCGCGCGCGGTGCGACTGTCGGCGATCGCCGCCGCGTTGGCCACCGCCGCCCAGCACCGGGCCGGTGCCCGGGTGCTGGCCGGCCTGCCCAGCGGTTGGCGCAATCTGCCGGCGGGCAACCAGGACAAGGCTTTCGCGGATGCCGACGGCACCGAGCACCGGGTGGCCTACCGGTTCTCCCGAGGCGAACTGCTGCTGCCCGACGATCCCGGTGTGACCCTGCTGGCGGCCGGCCCGGCCGAGGTGGTGCTCGCCGACTCCGGCGTCGCAGTCGCGTTCCGGGTGGCCCGGTACGGCGAGCGGGTGGGCGGCGAACGGGTGGGCGGCGAACGGGTCGAAGTCGATTCGCCGCTGGGCTCTATCGCGTTCCGGACGGTACCGCGCTTCCCGGAACCCGGATCGGTCGCCCAGCAGGGCTCCCTGCTGGCCCCGATGCCGGGTTCGGTGATCCGCCTCGGCGCCGGCCTCGGCGATCAGGTCAGCGTCGGTCAGCCGCTGGTGTGGCTGGAGGCGATGAAGATGGAACACACCATCGTCGCACCGGCCGACGGTGTCATCGCCGAACTCAACGTCACCGTCGGGCAACAGGTCGAGGTGGGCGCGGTGCTGGCCCGGGTAGAAGCCCCAGACGCGTCCCCAGCCGCGACCGCAGACGTGACCGGAGAAGCATCCGCAGAAGGAGAAAAGCAGTGACCGACACCAGTTTCATCGAGAGCCCCGAACGGCAGGCGCTGCGCAAGTCCGTTATGGCACTCGCCGCGAACTACGGTTCGGAGTACTTCCTCGACAAGGCGCGCTCCGGTTGTCACACCGACGAATTGTGGCGGGAGGCAGGCAATCTCGGGTTCATCGGGGTCAACCTGCCGGAGGAGTACGGCGGTGGCGGCGCCGGCATGTACGAGCTGTCACTGGTGATGGAGGAAATGGCCGCGGGCGGTTGCCCACTGCTGATGATGGTGGTCTCCCCCGCCATCAACGGCACCATCATCGCCAAGTACGGCACCCCGGAGCAGAAGCAGCGCTGGGTGCCCGGGATCGCCGACGGGTCGATCACCATGGCGTTCGCGATCACCGAACCCGACGCCGGGTCCAACTCGCACCGGATCACCACCACCGCCCGCCGCGACGGCGGCGACTGGATCCTGTCCGGGCAGAAAGTCTGGATCTCCGGGGTGGACCAGGCCCAGGCCATCCTGGTCGTCGCGCGGACCGAGGAGTTGAAGACGGGCAATCTGCGTCCCGCGCTGTTCATCGTTCCCACCGACGCCCCCGGGTTGTCGTTCACCAGAATCCCGATGGAACTGGTGATGCCCGAGAGCCAGTTCCAGGTGTTCTTCGACGAGGTCCGTCTGCCCGCCGACGCCCTGGTCGGCCAGGAGGACGCCGCGATCGCGCAACTGTTCGCCGGGCTGAACCCCGAGCGCATCATGGGCGCGGCCAGCGCGGTCGGGATGGGCCGGTTGGCGCTGACCAGGGCCACCGAGTATGTCAAGACCCGGCAGGTGTGGAAGACACCGATCGGCGCCCACCAGGGCATCGCCCACCCGTTGGCGCAGAACCACATCGAACTCGAGTTGGCGAAGCTGATGATGCAGAAGGCGGCCACCCTCTACGACGCCGGCGATGACATGGGTGCGGCGGAGTCCGCCAACATGGCCAAGTACGCCGCGGGTGAGGCGTCCACCCGGGCCGTCGACCAGGCCGTGCAGTCGCACGGCGGCAACGGCCTCAGCCAGGAGTACGGGGTGGCGGCCATGCTGACCGCGTCCCGGCTGTCCCGGATCGCGCCGGTCAGTCGGGAGATGGTGCTCAACTTCATCGCCCAGACCTCCCTCGGCCTGCCCCGGTCGTACTGAGATGCTGGTCAGCTATGCCGTCGACGGCGCGGCCGCCCGCCTGACACTGGACTCCCCGCACAACCGCAACGCGCTGTCCTCGGCACTGGTGACCCAGTTGCGCGACGGCCTGCGCCGGGCGGAAGCCGACCCGGCGGTGCGGGCGGTGGTGCTGGGCCACACCGGTAACACCTTCTGCGCCGGAGCGGACCTCACCGAACCGTCGGGAACCTCCACCGGGGACCCGTTCGACGCCGCGGCCGCGCGGGCCGTCGAGTTGACGGCGGTGCTGAGGGCCATCGTGGAGTGCCGGGTTCCGGTGATCGCCGCCCTGGACGGGCACGTCCGCGCCGGCGGACTCGGCCTGGTCGGCGCCTGCGATATCGCCGTCGCCGGCCCGCACAGCACCTTCGCACTGACCGAGGCCCGCATCGGCGTGGCCCCAGCGATCATCTCGCTGACCCTGCTGCCCAAACTGGCCCCGCGCGCGGCCGCCCGCTACTTCGTCACCGGCGAGACCTTCAAGGCCGACCGCGCCGCTGAGATCGGGCTGGTCACGATGGCGGTCGAGGACGTCAGCAGCGCCGTGGACGATCTGGTCGCGGACCTGGGCAAGGCCTCACCCCAGGGGTTGGCCGCCTCCAAGGCGCTGACCACCGCCGCGGTACTGGCCGGGTTCGACCGGGATGCACAGCGGCTCGCCGAGGAGTCCGCCCGGCTGTTCGTCTCCGATGAGGCGCGGGAGGGCATGCTGGCGTTCCTGGAAAAGCGCCCGCCCCGGTGGGCGGGTCCCGAGGTGTGACGGTTCGGGGGTGTGACGGTTCAATGAACCGCCTTTCGGACCAGTGCTGACGAGTCGTAGGCTCGAGTCACTATGGGCAGTAGATCGGCCGACGGTGGGAGCAGGTCGGAACGCGCCTCAGCCGACGACCGGATCCAGGTCGCCCAATTGCTGACCGAGGCGGCTTCGCACGGACGCCTCACTCTCGAGCAGTACGAGGATCGGTTGTCGAAGGCCTATGCCGCGGAAAGTTTCGACGAACTAGAGCGACTCTGCGACGACCTCCCTGAAGCCATGGAATACCGGCGCGGGACGTCGCGACCGGCTCCGTCGACCATGCTGGTAGCCATCCTCAGCGGCTTCGAGCGCCGCGGCCGCTGGAACATACCCGGCCGGATGACCACCTTCACACTGTTCGGCGGGGGTGTGGTCGATCTGCGGTACGCCGACTTCACCGCCTCGGAAGTGGAGATCCACGCCTATTCGATCTTCGGCGGGCAGACCATTCTGCTGCCGCCCGAGGTCAACGTCGAGATCCAGGGCCGCGGGGTGATGGGCGGCTTCGACCATGCGGTCGACGGCACTGGCGCGCCCGGTGGCCCGAGAGTGCGGATCACCGGCTTCTCGCTGCTGGGCGCGGTCGGGATCAAGCGGCGCAAGCGAACCGCCCGCAAAGCGGACTGAGCAGGTAGCTCCCCGAATACACATCGGCCCCCTTCCGTGGAAGGGGGCCGATGTATTCGTCGGGTTAGCTGGCGCTGTCCGCCTCAGCCTTGTCGGCGGTCGCGTCGGCAGTCTCGCCGGCCTTCGAGCCCTTCAGCGCGGATCCGATGGCAGTGCTGACCTTCTCGACAGCATCGCGGATCGGACGCTTGCGGGTCTTGACCGGGTTGTCCGCCGGGGTCTCGGTGCCGGTCTCCGCCGCGGTCTCGCGCGGGCTCTCGATGGCCGGGCTCTCGGCGGCCGGAGCGTCTACGGGGCTATCGACCGCGGGAGCGGCTTCCGTCGTCTCGGCGGCGGTCTCGGTGGCTGCCTCGCCGGTGACAGCTTCGGTGGCCGCATCCGCCGAACCGGCCGGCGCGCTCTCGGTCTCCGCGGCCGCGGTTTCCACCGCGTCGGCCGCGCTGGGCGCCGCCGTCTCAGCTGCGACGGGAACGTTCGCCTCGACGACGGGTGTCGCCGCCCGGCCGCTCAGCGCCGCCACCGCCGCGGCCGGAGCCGCTGCCAGAGCGGCCGCGGACTCCGCGGTCGGGGCCGGGCTGGGCGGCGCATTGCCGGTAAGCAGGTCGATGGCGTAGTTGAGGATGCCGGTCAGGCCATCGGTGTAGAACTGGAAGTTGGGGTCGAGGCTGGCCGGGCCGAGGTAGGCGTTGAGCGCACCGTAGACGTAGTCGCCGATCACCGGAAGGTTCAGCGCGGCATCGCCCAGCAGCTGTATCGCGTTGTCGTAGACCACGGTCACCACCTGCAGGCCGGCGAAGGCCAGCGTGATCAGGACGCCAAGCGCCGGGTTGGCCGCGCCGATCGACTCCTGCAGGATGTACTCGATGCCAGCGCCCAATCCCGCCAAACCGTAGGGCACTGCGCCCTCGAAGAAGTAGTTGACCGCGCCGACGCCCCAGTCCTCGTTGTTCTCCCAGCCTTCGCCGTTGCCGTTGATCAGCGCGTCGAGGGCGAGGTAGGAGACACCGGACCAGCCGGCGATGAAGCAGCTGCCGTCGCAGCCCGACGCCCACGGCTCCAGGGGGAGCGGGTTGTTCGGGCCGACGATGCCGCCGTAGCCCTGGAAGTACGAGGCGATCCATTCGCCCGAGGGGATGGTGAAGATGTCGGAGAAGGTCGCGAGGTTGTAGCCGCCGTTCGCGACGGTGATCGAGGCCTGGTTCAGGGCCGGCGTGATCGCCGGGGTGGCCACGACGAGCGCGGCAGCACTGGCGAGTGCCGCACCGGTCATCAGAAGCGGCCGTGTCTGAGATGCCATCTGCCGAGATGCCATGTGCTGGTTCCCCTCTTCCGTGCCGCGACGGTTGGGGCGCGGGCGCGTCGGTTGTGCTTATCGAACGTTGGTGTGTGCTCGTCCAATGTTAGAGCAGCTTCCCATGTTACGGGTCAGTTTGCCACAGGGCAAATGTCCGCACAACAAATTGACGCATGTCAAAAATATCAACCTGTGATGATCGGCGAACGAAGTGGGCATTTGCTGTCAACGTCCATCCCAACTCGTAACATCATCAGGCCTAGCTGAGTAGATTCTCATCTTCCGCTCAGGAAGGGCGGTTTCCTTGATGTTTGCCAGAGGATTCGCCTGCAGCTGAAGTGCGGGCTAACCGCCACCGAAGTTTGCGACGGAGCGTTCGCCGCCGGCCGGGTTAGCGGCGGCGCCGGGCGCGCAGATAATCCCCCACCACCGCGGCCCCCAATCCGTCGAGATCGGGCACCACGACCCGGCCCCCCACCCGGCGGGCCACCTGGTCGATGAACCGTGCCAGGCCGGGGTCATCGCCGAGTCGGAAGACCGTGATCTGGGCACCCAACCGCGCCATGTCATCGAATCCCTGAACCGTGCGGGCGATGGTGCGCGGATGCGGCGGGTAGTCGAAGAATGCCGCGGGGTGTCCGTCGTAGTCCTCCAGGTGCGCGGTGGGCTCTCCATCAGTCACCACCAGCACCACCGGTTGGGCGTTGGGGTGGCGGCGCAGGTGCCGGCCGGCCAGCGCGAGAGCGTGGTGCAGGTTGGTGCCCTGCTCGTAGACACCCTCCAACCCGGTCAGTTCGGCGGCCGTCATGGTGCGTGCGTACCGGCCGAAGGCGATGATCTCCAGCGCGTCGGAACGGAATCGGGTGCCCACCAGATGATTCAGTGCCAGCGCGGTGCGCTTCATCGGCAGCCAGCGGTTCTCCATCACCATCGAGAACGAGGTGTCCACCAGCAGCGCGACGGCCGCCTGGGTGCGGGTCTCGGTCTCGGAGACCTCGACATCGTCGACAGTGATCCGGATCGGCCCGCCGGCGCCCGGTTCCCCGGCCCGGCGCAGCACCGCATTGACAACAGTCCGGGTGACGTTCCACGGCTCGCTGTCGCCGAACGCCCAGGGTCGGGTAGCCCCGGTGAGCTCGCCGGCCGCCCCGGCTCGGCGCGTCTCCCGCTCGCCGTGCCGGCCCGAAAGCTGCTGCGCCACATCACGAAGCGCCGCCCGGCCGAGTTGGCGCATGGCCTTGGGCGACAGCCGCCACTTACCGTCGGACCCGCGGTCCAGGAAGCCCTGGTTCATCAGTGCGCGTTCCAACTCGGCCAGGGCGCGCGCGTCGGTAGCAGCTTGGTCGCCGAGTTGGCGGGCCAGCGCGTCGAGGTCGACGTCGTCCATCGACGCCCCGGAGTAGCTCTGTGACAGCTGCTCGGCGAGTTGCTCCAGTTCGGCGATATCGGCCAGCGCCTGTGCGCCCGCACCCATCCCGAGCGGATTGTCGCCGGCAAACTCCGCCGAGGAGTCCCAGTCCTCACCCGGTCGGGCGGCGCGCAGGTGTCCGTCCAACCGGCTCAGCGCTTCCATCAGCTGTGGAGAGCCGAAGGCCTGCTGGGCCAGCGCATCCAGTTCGGCGCGCTGCTCGGGACTCAGGCTGTTGCGGAACCGCTGGGCTGCGGCGGCCCGCTGTGCCAGCGAGTCCAGCAACTCGTCGACGTTGCGCGGGTTCTCCGGGAAGTGCCGGCCGTGTTTAGCCATGAAATTCTCGAAGTCCTGCTGGGTGTCCTGGCCTTGGGCATGTTTGCCGAGAAGCGCGTTGAGGTCGTCGAGCATCTCGTTGACGGCCTGGCGGTCGTCGTCGCCGGCGTTCTCCAGTGCCCGCTTCATCCCCGCGAACCGCTGATCGAGCATCTCGCGGCCGAGCAGATCCTTGATCTGGTCGTACTTCTCCCCCGCCTCGGGGCTGCGCCAGGTGTACTCGGACAGCTCCTGCACGGCCTTGGCCGGTGACGGGGACAACGACTCGATCTGGAGTTCGGCGAACCGGGCGTCGTCGTCGAGGGCCCGGGCCAGTTCCTTGCGTTCAGCCAGAACCGCTTCATCGAGGAGTTGCTTGATCTCCTGCAGAGTCCCGTCGAGGTTGTTGCGCTGCAACAGTTCCCGACGGCGCCGGTTCACCTCGGCGGCGAGCCGGTCCGCACCCCGCATCGTCGGCGTGCCGCGGCGGAGCAGTTCCTGCAGCGCCCGGCGCGGGGAGGCGCCCTCCATCACGTCCTGGCCGATCCGTTCGAGTGCATCGCGCAGATCCACCGGCGGGGCCAGCGGGTCGGGACCACCGGTGTAGGCGGAGTAGCGGGAGTCCCGTTTAGCCATACACCGTCTCGCCGTCGGCGATGTTCTTGTCGATCTTCTTCGCCAGGTACAGCGCCTCCAGCGCCAGTTCCAGTGCGGCGGCGCGCTCGCCATCGGTCCGGGCGGCGAGACGGTCGGCGATGGCGTCCATCACCGCCAGGTCCGGCAGCGCGGCCAGCACGTCCTTGGCCGCGATCTGCTGGCCGGTGGTCACTTCGGAGTTCTCCACCGCGGTCACCAACGGGCCGACGTCGATACCCCCGAGGCACCGTTGGGCGGTGTCCGCGGTGGCGCGGCGAAGCAGGTGCTCCAGCACCGCCAGTTCGCGGCCCTCCTCACCGGACTCGAACTCCAGTTTTCCGCGCAGCACGTCGACGATCGTGCCGAGATCGACCACCCGGGCCACCGGCCGGTCCTCGCCCAGGATCGCACCGCGGTGCCGTGCCGACGCGGCCACCGTCTCGGCCGCGGCGATGGCGAACCGCGCCGACACCCCGGACCTCTGGTCCACCGACTGCGATTCGCGCAGCAACCGGGTGAAGCGGGCGATGATCTGCACCAGGTAGATCGGCACCTCCGCGGTGAAGTGGGCCTCCTGACAGATGACGCCGACCTCGGCGTCGAGTTCCCGCGGGTAGTGGGTGCGAATCTCGGCGCCGAAGCGGTCCTTGAGCGGAGTGATGATCCGGCCGCGGTTGGTGTAGTCCTCGGGGTTGGCGCTGGCCACGACCAGCACGTCCAACGGCAGTCGCAGGGTGTAGCCGCGCACCTGGATGTCGCGCTCCTCCATCACGTTGAGCATCGCCACCTGGATGCGCTCGGCCAGGTCGGGCAGTTCGTTGACCGCGACGATCCCGCGGTGCGACCGCGGGATCAGTCCGTAAGCAATGGTCTCCGGGTCGCCCAGGGTACGGCCCTCGGCCACCTTGATCGGGTCGACGTCGCCGACCAGGTCCGCCACCGAGGTGTCGGGGGTGGCCAGTTTCTCGGTGTACCGCTCGCTGCGGTGCCGCCAGGCCACCGGCAGGGCGTCGCCCAATTCAGCCGTCCGGCGGATCGACTCCGGCGTGATCGGCGAGTACGGGTGCTCGCCGAGTTCGGCCCCGGCGATCACCGGGGTCCACTCGTCGAGCAGGTTGGCCAGCGAGCGCAGCAGCCGGGTCTTGCCCTGGCCCCGCTCGCCGAGCAGGACGATGTCGTGACCGGCGATCAGCGCACGCTCCAGTTGGGGCAGCACGGTGTCGGAGAAACCGAAGATGCCCGACCACACCTCGTCGCCGTCGGCGAGGGCGGTCAGCAGGTTCTCCCGGATCTCCTGCTTGACGCTGCGCTCACGGTGCCCTGACGCGCGCAGTTCGCCGAGGTTGGTGGGCAGATCAGCGGGGCCGGCGGGCCGGCCGCCTTCATTCGGGGCGACAGTCACAACACCACGCTACGACTGTTGTCGAGCGGCCATCCGTGTCGGCCGGGTTCCGTTGGCGTTCTGACAGGATCTCGTCATGCATCCGGTAGCCGCCTCGGGTATCCGCCGTACCCTCACCGCCCTGATGGGCGTCTTCGACGACGCCGAGGAATCCTCGCGGCGGCCGTTCACCGAACCGTCCATCATGGTGCCCAACGTCGACTCGAAACGGTTCGGCTGGACCCACTACGGGGTGATGATCCCGGATCTACCCGAGCCGCATCGGTTTTTCTCAGTCATGTCGCTGATCGGCGCGACCGGGTCGCTGGCATTCGACAACGACCACGCACTGGCCGATGCGCCCCGCCGCAATGCCTCGGTGGTGGTCGGCACGGCGGCTTCCCATCCCGCACACTTCGGCAACTACGCCGTCGGCCGCGACTTCGTCTCCGAACCCGACGGATCGCTGGTGCGGTTCGGCGATGCCCTCACCATCGCTGGGCGTTATCCGCACTACCGACTGACCGGCCGCTTCGGCGACGTCGAGGCCGACCTGCGGCTGACCACCAGCGATACGGTCACCTGGTTCGTCCGCAACCCGGTGTACAAGCACCTCAGCCTGCTGACCGAGTACCGCGGCCGGTTCTCGACGGCGTCCGGCGTCCAGGAGGTCAGCGGGCTGTGTGCTTTCGAGTACGGCGCCTGCCCGAGCCCGTATCAGCTGCGCTCGGCACCGCTGCCGGCCGCACTCAAAGCGCCACTCGACCTGTTCGTCTACCAGATCATCAACCTCGGGCCCGACGACCAAGTGCTGTTGAGCCATCACTGCATCGGCGGCAGACCATTCATCTCCACCGCCCTGCACCGGTGCCGAAACGGCCGGGGGCACGGGCAGGGGCACGGGAAGGGGCCCAGCCTCGGCCGGGTCGAGTTCCGTGTCCTGGAGTACCGGCAGGCACCGGAGGACACCCCGTACGGAATCCCGATGCGGGTACCGGCCGTCACCCGGTTCACCGTTCGCGACGAACGCGGAATCGCCCTGGAGGTGACCGCAGAGTTGGACACCGGCCTCACCTACGGCCTGGGCACCGGCTTCGTCACCGGATTCCGCCACGAGTCGACCTGGCGCGGGGAGACGATCTCCGGCCGCGGCTATATGGAGTACATCGACCGCCGCGACGGCTGACGCAGGACTTGACTCCGGTTCGGTCAGTGCGCGAAATGCCGTGCGCCGGTGAGGTACAGCGTGATGCCCGCCGCGGCAGCCGCGGCCGTCACCTCATCGTCGCGCACCGAACCGCCGGGATGGACAACGGCTTTCACCCCGGCGCCGGTCAGCACCTGCAGCCCGTCCGGGAACGGGAAGAAGGCATCAGAAGCCGCCACCGCGCCACGCACCCGGTCCCCGCCCCGCTCGACGGCAAGCCGCGCGGCGTCGACCCGGTTGACCTGCCCCATGCCGACACCGATGGTGGCCCCGTCGGCGGCAACGACGATCGCGTTCGACTTCACCGCCCGGCAGGCCCGCCAGGCGAACGCCAGGTCGGTGAGCGTCGCCTCGTCGGCGGCGGCACCGGTGGCCAGCGTCCAGTTCGCAGGATCATCGCCGGGGGCGTCGAGTTCGTCGCGCTCCTGCATCAGCAGACCACCACTGATCTGCCGGATCTCGACCCCGCCGATGGTCGGCTCGGCGGCCACCAGAACGCGGATGTTCTTCTTGCGGGCCAGGATCTCCACCGCGCCCTCCTGGTAGGCCGGCGCGATGATCACCTCGGTGAAGATGTCGGCGACCTGCTCGGCCATCTCCCGGGTCACCTCGGTGTTGGCCGCGATCACCCCGCCGAACGCGCTGAGCGGATCGCAGGCGTGCGCCTTGCGGTGCGCGTCGGCCACCGACTCGGCGGAGATCGCGATCCCGCACGGGTTGGCGTGCTTGATGATCGCCACGCAGATCTGCGAGTGGTCGAAAGCCGCCCGCCAGGCCGCGTCGGCGTCGGTGAAGTTGTTGTAGCTCATCTCTTTTCCGTGCAACTGCTGGGCCTGGGCCAGACCCGGCCAGCCGATGTCGTCACTGTAGAGCGCCGCCCGCTGATGCGGGTTCTCGCCGTAGCGCAGCGACGAGGTGCGCCGCCAGTTGCGGCCGAACCACCGGGGCAGGCCCGCCGGCGCCGCCTCGTCGGCGGGGCCGTGCTCGGGCGCCAGTGCGGACTCGGGTGCCAGGGTGGACTCGGGTGCCAGGGTGGATTCCGTCCAGGTCGCCACCGCGATGTCGTACTCGGCGGTGTGCCGGAAGGCCAGCGATGCCAGCTTCTTTCGCTCCTCCAGCGTGAAACCACCGGACCGGACGGCAGCCAGGACGCCGTCGTAGCCGAGTGGTTCGACCACGACGGCGACGCTGGCATGGTTCTTGGCCGCGGCGCGCACCATCGACGGTCCGCCGATGTCGATCTGCTCGACGCACTCGTCGATCTCTGCCCCGGAGTCCACCGTCTCGCTGAACGGGTAGAGGTTCACCACCACCAGGTCGAACGGCTCGATCTTCAGCTTCTCCAGGGCCGCAACGTGTTCGGGGTTGCGGGTGTCGGCCAGCAGCCCGGCGTGGATGTGCGGGTGCAGGGTCTTCACCCGGCCGTCGAGAATCTCGGGGAAGCCGGTGACGAACTCCACCGGCGTGACCGGAATCCCTTTCTCGGCAATCTTTTTCGCCGTCGAGCCGGTGGACACGATGTCCACGCCGGCCGCGTGCAGACCTTCGGCGAGCGGGATCAGACCGCTCTTGTCGTACACACTGATCAGGGCCCGCCGAATCGGCTTCTTCCCTATCAACGTCTGCGCCGTCATCCGAGCATCGCCTTTCTGCCGCTCCACGTCACTCCATGCCGCGCCACCGCGGCCAGCACGTCGACCAGGAGCCGTCTCTCGACGACCTTGATCCGCTCGTGCAGGGACTGTTCGTCGTCACCATCGAGAACCTCGACGGCCTGCTGGGCCAGCACCGGCCCGGTGTCCACACCCGCGTCGACGAGATGCACGGTGCAGCCGGTGACCTTCACTCCGTACGCCAGGGCGTCGGGGACCGCGTGCGCGCCCGGAAAGGACGGCAACAGGGCGGGGTGGGTGTTGACCACCCGGCCCGGGAAGCGGTTCAGGAACGTCGCGCCGAGAATCTTCATGAAACCCGCCGACACGATCAGGTCCGGCTGATGAGCGGCGGTCGCCGCGGTGAGCGCGGCGTCCCAGTCCGTCCGGTCGGGATACTCGCCGACCCGGACCCGGAAGGACGGCAGGCCCGCGTGGGTTGCGATCGTCTCGGCCCGGCATTCGCGATCCGTCCCGACCGCCACCACCCGCGCCGGGTAGTCGCCGACGGCCGCGGCCAGCAGCGACTCCAGCAGCGATCCGGTGCCCGATGCCAGGACGGCCAGCCGGGCCGGCGCGCTCGGCGGCACGCTGATCGGTTCGGGCACGGCGGGAAGCCTAGCGCGGGCCCGCCGGGCCCGCGGAGCCCGCCGGAGGCTGACCGGGACCCGACTCGATGTCATCGTGTCCAATTTCGTCGTCCTCGATGTCGTCGTCGACGAACATCAGGTCCTCGACGTCCTCGACCTCCGGAGCGGGCCGTACCGGCGGCGGCGAGGCCGGCTCGGGTTCCGGTTCGGGATCCGGGCGCTGACCGGGTTCGGCGGTGGCGACCCGCTCGGTCGCGGGGTCGGTGTCGGTGTCGGGGTCGGGGTCGACACCGAGCCGGATCGGTTCGGTGAGCGGTTCACCCTCGACCGCGACAGTGTCGGGCCGGACCACCGGCTTGGGCCGCGGGCGCAGGCCCCCGGCCAGCACCACGGTCAACCCGCCGATGACGAAAAACCAGAAGAACGCGGCGGGCGCAAAGGTCGCCTGATCCACCCCGACATGGCCGAAGTTGCCCAACTGCCCGCCGCCGAAGTACGCCAGCCCCGCCAGGCTCCCCGCCGCCAGCAGAGCCGCCACCGCCAGCTTCGCGAAGGCCGCACCGACGGGAAGCGGCTTGCGGGCGCACTGCTGGCCCAACGCCACCCCAGCGGCCGCGCCGACGATCAACAGCGCCACCCACACCGGCCCCAGCGGCGGTGTCGGCGCGGCCGCCAGGATCGGCACCGCAGGGATGTCCCCGCCGAACACGGTGAACGCGCTGAAGGTGGCGAAGCCGATGCTCGCGCTCGAACCGACCGCCACCGCAGCGGTGCCGAGGACGACGTTGGGCAGGTACAGCACGGACAGCGCGGTCAGGCTCAGCTGCCCGATGAAGGAGTCGGTGAGACCGAACAGTTCGTGCATGGTGGACCAGTGCACGACCAGCGACCCGGCGACCACCGCGCAGGACAGCGCCAGCAGCGTCAGCACCCCGATGATGGCCGGGCGCACGGTGTCGGTCAGCCAGTCCGGCAGGCCCAACCGCGCCAGTTCCCGGCGGCCGGCCTTCGAACCCACGCCGGCCACCGCCCCGACGAGGTGCACGGTGAGCACGCTGCCGAAGGCATGCAGGGCGTTCGGCGTCTGCAGCACGGTGATGACCGATGCGGCGTCGTGAACGACGGCCAGCGATACCGCGGTGAGCAACACCGGCCCGCCGACGGCGGACGCGACGATCCAGCGCAGCACGAACCATGAGCCGTTCGGCGGGGTGATCTGCGCGGTGCCGCGGGCGGTCGCCCAGACCAGCAGCGCGGGCGGCACCAGTGGCAGCACCCCCAACTGCTGGCCGGCCAGCGTCACCGGTACCTGATGGCAGGCCAGCCACATACTGGCCACCGCGCCCAGAGTGCCGGTGAGGTCGCTGTTCGCGGCCACCAGTTGAACCAGGACGACAGCGGCGATGACCACCAGCGCCACCACCGACGGGCCGAACGCGACCCGCAGCAGGTCACGAGAGTGCGGTGCCCCCGCGCCAGGTGCCCCCCGACCTGACCCGCCCGCGCCTGATACCCCCGGGCCTGATCCCGTCCGCAACCGGTCCTCCATCGGTGTCACTCGTCGCGCCGTTCAGGCGAGTGGGCGGCGCCCGGTGCGGGCCCGGTCAGGGCTGGGTGGGGCCGGACCCGGCCGGAGAGGCTGCACCCTCATCC